>Ga0209000_1000069_pt1 | contig 138107 bp, 152 predicted proteins | sample RifGroD2_FD_183998 | JGI IMG/M metagenome (GOLD analysis project Ga0209000, IMG submission 183998) | Groundwater microbial communities from Rifle, Colorado, USA - Groundwater D2 (SPAdes) (version 2) | ecosystem: Environmental > Aquatic > Deep subsurface > Groundwater | place: Rifle, Colorado...
GTTTTCTTTATATTATATCACAATACTCAAAAATACTCAAGTAATTTGTGGAAAAATTGACAAAAAAATAACCTTTTTAAAAGGTTTGTAGGTATTTTATTTAGTTACAACTGTCAAAGACCCGGGTCACATAATTGGTAATATTCTTTTAATATTTATTTTTTAAAAACTGAGTAAGTATTGCATTTTTTATTTTATTTGGTATAATATAGTCTAGAAACTATTTATTAACTATAATAATTAATAAAAGGGTAATAATAAATATACATGTACTTTAAGGAGGAGATACGATATGAATAAGGAAGAAAAAGTGTTAGGGCAAGTTCAAATAGCGAATGAGGTTATAGAATCAATTGCAAGCATAGCAGCTATTGAAGTAGACGGAGTTTACGGGATGGCTGGTAATGTTACTGGAGATTTAATGAAGCTTATTGGTGTTAAAAATTTAGCTCAAGGGGTTAAGGTAGATGTTGAAGAAAGGAAAGTAAAGCTTGAGGTTTTTGTTATTGTAAGGTTTGGATATGAAATACCAAAATTAGCGAGTGAACTTCAAACTAAAATTAAAACAGAAGTTGAGACAATGTCAGGACTCGAAGTTACTACTGTAAACATAAATATTGCAGGTGTATTTGCAAATGGAGTGAAATAGATATGAAGAGAAGAGAATCAAGAGAGCATATTCTGCAAATACTATTTCAAATAAACTTTCACCCGAGAGAAGAGTTTGCAGAAAAGGTCAAACTGTATTTAGAAAACAATGATTCATTGGATGAAGAAATGAAGGACTTTGTTATTAGTTATGTAAATGGTGTAGCAAAAAACATAGATGAAATAGATAAAGTAATAAATAAAAAATCTAAAGGTTGGAAAACCACAAGAATGTCTAATACAGATGTTACTATACTTAGGATTTCGGTATATGAGATGTTATTTCTGAAAGATGTTCCAGTAAATATTTCGATAAATGAAGCGGTAGAGTTAGCAAAGAAATATTCTAATGATGACTCTCCAGGCTTTGTTAACGCACTGCTCGGAGATATAGTGAGGTAATTAAAGGAGAAATATATGTTTAAAGATGAGTTACAAAAAAGACAGGAGTACGTTGAAAACTTGCTTAAAAACTATACTATTTTACGAGATAATGAGGCAAAGATATTATTCGAAGCTATGGATTATAGCTTGTTTGCTGGGGGAAAAAGACTAAGACCCATGATGGTTCTAGAAGGCTTCCATTTATTAAATGGAGAAGATGTAGAAATAGCAGAAACTTATGCTGTAGCTACGGAGATGATACACACCTTTTCACTTATACATGATGATTTGCCAGCTATGGATGATGACGACTATAGACGAGGTAAGCTTACTAATCATAAAATATATGGAGATGGAGTAGCGATTCTTGCAGGAGATGCGTTATTAAATTATGCGTATGAGAATATAATTAGTAATATTAAGAAGTCTAAATATAAAGATAGGTGTATTGAAGCTTTGGATGTGCTTATGAATGCTATAGGACCTTTTGGTATTATGGCTGGACAAACAGCAGATCTGATAAATGAAAACAATAAAGACGTAAGTATAGAAACACTAAGATTCATTCATGAGTACAAGACTACTATATTTATACGTGCGTGCCTAAAGGTGGGAGTTATACTTGCAGGAGGAAACGAAAAGCAAATAGATGCTATAGATAAGTATGGTTACAATATCGGTCTTGCATTTCAAATACAAGATGATATATTAGATGTTATAGGTGACTCTGAGGAATTAGGTAAACCAGTAGGTAGTGATGAAAAAAATGACAAAGCGACTTATGTGAAAATTGTAGGACTTGAGGAATCAAAAAAAGAAGTAGAAAGACTTACAAATGGTGCGATTGGTATAATAAAAAATGAGTTCGATGAAGAAAAAATAAAATTTTTAGTGGAACTTGCTGAGTATTTAAAAAGCAGAACAAAATAAAGGTAGAAGACCAGTTAGCAAGGACGTAGAGTATGGAGGAGATAACATTTGAATAGCTTTAATAAGATTGAACTTATATTTAGTAATGAAATTTTGGTTGTGTCTGTATTAGCTTGGTTTGTGGCACAGCTTATAAAGGTTATTATAGTGATAATAAAAGATAAGAAAATTGATTTTACTAAGTTTGTTAGTTCTGGGGGGATGCCTAGCTCGCATTCTGCTTTTGTTTGTGCAATGAGCTTTGGAGTCGGTGAGATGCTTGGTTATGAGGATCCTCTATTCGCTGTATCTATAATTATTAGTATGGTTGTAATGTATGATGCTTCAGGTGTTAGACGTGCTGCAGGGAAGCAAGCAGAAGTACTTAATAAACTAGTATACGAGATAGATGAGGATCTGAGTGGAGAGAGATTGAAAGAACTTATTGGACATACTCCAGTAGAAGTTGTTATTGGAGCCATATTAGGAGCTGCACTTGCAATAATCTTTATTTGACATTTACATTTAAAAAAAAATGTGATATAATATGTAATGCTAAAGACGCAGTATTCTAGTTAATATATTTATTCCTAAAGGCGGGGCTAAAAATCCGTTTAAGGGCATATCGATGAAGCCTCTGGTTATGGCATGTGACGCCCAGTCATGGGCTGTTGCTGGGGGATAGGGAAAAGGGCGATCCACAATGGCATGTGGGCGTTGACCCTTTTTCTGTGGAGGCTTACGTTTAAAATGTGAACGCATTTTATGTAAGATTAAACCTGTTATGCGGTCAAAGTAGGCTGCGAACAGTGTAGCCTTCCTTGAGTAAAGAAAGGGAGGAATGCTTAAGGGCATGAAACCTTTTTTGCAAAAGAGGATAGGGAATGAATATATTTTTAGGGAAAGCCCCTAGACTGTTGCATGCAAGCATGTTAAGGATTACAGTATGACTTTAAGGTGATCTAGCTCCATTTATGGTGACATAGTGGGAATTTGATTAAAGGGAAACCTCTAATTTGGTGACAAATTAGTACGAATTCGGGAAAACCTGCTGGACCATATGCCATAAAATTTACTTAACATGCTGTCTTTAGTTATTTTTTACATAGGATGTGATTTACACTTGGCAAAGTATCATATAAAGTTTAAAAAGAAAAACACTAATACTACAAGTTATAAATGGATAATTACAATTACTGTATGGACTTTTATTATAGCACTTGTTCTCAATTTTATTTCTAATATTTTAATGGAAAAGATGAGTATATTGGCGTCTTTTTTTATTCTGTTTGCAATAGTGTTATTCTCTATAATATGTGATGCAATAGGTATTGCTGTCACATCAGCAGGAGAAATACCTATTCACTCAATGGCAGCGAGTAAGGTTAGAGGTGCAAAAGAAGCTATAATTATAATAAGAAATGCAAGTGTTGTATCAAATTTTTTTAATGATGTTATTGGAGACATAGCAAGTATAATCTCGGGAGCGGCATCGGCTATTATAGTTATAAAGATTGTAGAAAATTTTACTACCTTTGATAAATCTTGGTTAGATATATTAATTGCTTCAATACTTGCTGCAATTATGGTAAGTGGTAAAGCTATAGGAAAGGGCATTGCAATAAAAAACTGTAATTTTATAGTGTATAAACTAGGGTATGTCATAAGTTTCTTTACAAAAGAAAAAATATAATATATATTAAATATAGCAATAAACAACATACATTACTAATATAATAAAGATTTTTTCGGACAAAATAAGAGTATAGATATCAGTTAACAGTTGCGGTTAGCAGATGATAAATCTTTACTCGCCTTTTGTGAGTGCTAACTGCTTAATGTTAACTAAAGCGGGGTGATTTTGTGAAAAAATATTTTATACTATTAGTATTTACAAGTTGTTTATTATTTTATACAGGTTGTGCTAAAAATTCTGAAAAAATTCAAACAAGGATTTCAGCAGAAGAGATAAGTAAAACAGAATATGTACAGAATGAAAATGTACAAATATATGATAATAATACAAATATATTAGCACAAACGATATTAAAAAATGATGATGTTGATAAAGTAATTATTATAAAGACAGGAAATAATATATTGGTAGGAACGAAATTAAGAAGTTTAAATACTACAGCTAATATTTATGATTTTAAGGATAAAGTAAAGCAAGAAGTAATAAATCAATATGGAAACACGAGAGATATAACTATAATTACTACGGACGATTTATTTAAAAGATTAGAAAAACTAGCGAGTGATATAAAAAATAATAAACCAATAACAGGATTTTTTGAAGACATCGGAGATGTAGTAAATAATGTACTTCCTATAGTATAAGAATAATTATCATGATTTAAGTGTAAATGAAAAGTAAGGCGTTTTCACTTACACTTAAATTATATATTAATTGTTACAGATAAATAACATTTTTAAATTTTTATTGACAAATTAAAAACATATATTATAATAAAAGTAGAATACATTTAAAATATTATGATTAAGGGGAGATAAGGATGAAAGTAAATTTTGTTGTACAAGCAAACGGTACCGAAGTAACTCAAGAACAAATGGTTAATGCGGTAAAAGAAGCTTGGAAAAATGAAGGAAAGATGGTAAAAGACATCGAGAGTATGGAGCTGTTTTATAAATTAGAAGATGGAAAATGCTACTATGTAATAAACGGAGCAAACAAAGGTACTATATAAAACATAAAAAAATTCAAGCTTTATGCTTGAATTTTTTTATGTTTTATATTAAAATGAATTATATAGGTGTGATAAGATAATATTGTTATAATAAAATTGAGATTATATAAATATCGCACTGTTAGAATGGAGTTGAAAACATGGCAATAAATAATAGATATGATATTGAAAGACATAAAAGTGAGAAATATGAAAAAGATAGAAAACAAAAAAGAAAAAGAAAAAAATCTAACATTATGTTAAATAGATTTATTGGATTTTTAATTATTATAATACTAATATATTCTTTTTATGGTTTATCAGTAAATGTGTTTCATAAAAACATTCCTGTTAGCATTGCAGAGCCTGGTCAAATAGAAAATAAAATAAGTACAATTGGAAAAATAATAAGGAATGAAACCGTTGTTTATTCAACTTATTCTGGAAATATAGAATACTTTTCTGCTGAGGGAGATAAGGTGCCAAAAGATTTTGTTGTATTCAAAATAAAAGATAAAAATACGGAAACAAATTTAACAGAAAAAATAGATAAAATAGATCAAGAAATAAAAACAATTCAAACGAAGAGAGAAGATGTTTCATACTATAAACCAGAATTTGAAGAAATTAATAAAGATATAGATAATTCAATTAAGAAATATCAAAGGTTATTAGGCACTAATTATAGTTTTGATATATATTCTTTAAGAAATGAAATAGAAAGCAAAATAAATCTGAAAAATACGTTAGTAATTAATGAAAATACAGACACTACAGTAGGATATAAAGACGAGAGAGTAGTTTATGAAAAAGAATTAAGTGAAAATGAGAAAACAGTGAAATCCCAAGAATCTGGTATTGTTTCATATTATATAGATGGATTTGAAGATATATATAAGAAAGATAATTTTTTAACCGTTTTTGACAACAAGGATATTGATTTAAAAAAGATGATTAATTCTGCTAAAAAAGAAGTGATTAACAAAGGGGACCCAGCTTTTAAAATCATAAGTACATATGATTGGTATATTGCTTGTAAAGTAGGTACGAAGCAGTCAGAAAATTGGCTAGTTGGTGAGAATAAAAAAATTAGATTTGTAAATATGCATGCAACCCAAAAGGCTGAGATACAGGATATAATAAAAAATAAGGACACAAATACAATACTATTTAGAATAACAGAACAAATGCAAAATTTTCTTCAATTTAGAAATATAGATATAGAAATTATTGAAAGTGCAACAGCAGGAATTAAAGTTCCTAATTCTTCTGTATGTAATGTAAATGTATTTGTGATTCCAAAGGAATGTATATCAAGTGATACTAAAAAGAGATTCATTACTAAGAAAATAAGTGGTTCGAATGTAAGGCAAGATATAGATATTTTTTGTGAAGATTCACAAAATGTTTATATAAAAGTAGAAGATGAAACAGTTCATATAAGCGACAGAATTATTTCAAAAAAAGATAATATATTCAAGATAAAGAATTCAGGTAAAATACAAGGTGTATATGTCATACTTGGAAATCTTGCGAAATTTATTAAAATTGAGATAGAAAATTCAAATGAGAATTACTGTATTGTAAAGAGTGATAGTGAGTATTCTGTCAAAATGTATGACAATGTTATAACGTATCCCAAGAATATAAAACAGGGTGAGTTTATAAAATAATAAAATTTGTTAATTAATTTACAGATTTATACTTGTAAAATTTCCAAATATGTAGTAAAATATAAAAATGGAAGTAAAAGAGTACGAAAAAATATATAAAAGCGTATAAGTGTAGCTTAAATAAGGAGACGGAGGTATACAATGAAAAAAATATTTAATAAGATTATGGGTGCAATGGGAATGGTTGAGTATGAAGATGATTATGATATGCATGACAATAAGCGTACTGAAGAGAAAGGTGACTCTATAGGTTTTGGATTTAACACAGGTAGTATTATTGATGAAAGTAATCTAAAAGCATATGGTTTGAATAATAACTCGAAAATAGTTAATATACATAATAACGCTCAGATTAAAATGGTTGTTGTATGTCCACAATCGTATGAAGAGGCTAGAGAAGTATGTGATTATGTAAGAGCAAGAAAACCAGTTGTTGTAAACTTGGAAAACATGGATCATACTGTAGGACAAAGAGTAATGGATTTCTTAAGTGGTTCATGTTATTCTTTAAATGGGGACATAAAAAGAGTTACAAAAAATATATTTGTTTTTGCACCAGACAATGTGGATATATCGTCTGAAACATCTGGACAGTTTAGCACTGAAAAGCCAAACACATTGCCATGGATGAAAGCTATGAAATAGGTGGTATTATATGATAAATATTATAGTGCAAGCAGTAGATGGTTTCTTTACAGTTTTAAGTATACTAATTTTTATAAGGGTCATATTGTCGTGGGTTGGAATTGATTACGAAAAGGATAAAAAGTTTAAATTTTTATTTGATACAACTGAGCCGATACTTGAACCTTTTAGAAAGCTATTAAGTAAATGGCAATCAGGGATAATGATGGATTTTTCACCTATTATAGCATTATTCTTTTTAGATATTATCAGAAGGATACTCATGACATTATTAAGTACAATATAATAAAATAAAAATCAAGCAGTGAAGCTTGATTTTTTTTGTAAAGGAGATTTGAACATGAGATATTTTATTATTATAGCTTTACTTTTAATTGATCAATTTTCAAAATATTTGGCAACTCTAGGGCTAAAATATAAAGAAAGTATAGAAATTATACCTAATATACTGAGACTTGAGTATGTAGAGAATACAGGGGCAGCTTTTGGAATAATGAAAAATGCTCAAATCATATTTATAATACTTACAATATCATTTGTTGTAATTGGGGCTATATACTATGAAAAGAAGATTAAACAACAGAAAAATAAAATGTATAACATAATATATATACTAATTATGGCTGGTGCAATAGGAAATCTAATAGATAGAATTTTGAACAAATATGTTGTGGATTTTATCAGCTTTTATGGTATAAATTACCCAGTATTTAATATTGCTGATAGTTATATATGTATTGCATGTGTAGCATTAGGTATAATGGTGATAAGGCACCCAGAAGGCGAGGTAACCACGAAATAGAGAGAAAGCAATACAAAGAGGAGAAAACAATATGAACGAATATGAATTAACAGTAGATAAAGATGACGAAGGTGAGAGAATAGATAAGTATATATCAGAACAATATGAAGAGTATTCACGAGAATACATAAAAAAAACTATAATAGATGGTAATGTAACAGTGAACGGCATGCAAGTAAAACAAAATTATAAAGTAAAAGCTAATGATGAAATCTTAATGCAAATACAGGAACCACAGGAGCTACAAATACTTCCTGAGGATATAAAACTTGATATCAGATACGAAGATGAAGATATCATAATTATAAATAAAGGGCAAGGGATGATAGTTCATCCCGCACCAGGGAATTATACAGGTACACTTGTAAATGCGCTACTATATCACTGCAAGGGAAATCTCTCGCAAATCAATGGTGTGATTAGACCTGGAATAGTGCATAGAATCGATAAAGAAACTTCTGGAGTAATAGTAGTTGCAAAAAATAATGCAGCTCACTCTAAACTAGCTGAACAATTTAAGGAACACACGATAAATAGAAAATATCACGCAATAGTATTTAATAATTTTATAGAAGATAAAGGGACAATAGACTTGCCAATAGGTAGGCATCCTGTTGATAGAATGAAAATGACAGTGACGGATAGAAATAGTAGAAGGGCGATAACATATTATAAGGTCCTAGAACGTTTCGGAGACTTCACATATGTTGAGTGCAAGTTGGAAACAGGCAGAACCCATCAAATACGGGTACACATGGCACATAAAAAGCACCCACTACTTGGGGATGAAGTATATGGACCAACGAAACAACCATATAACCTAAGGGGACAAGCATTACACGCAAAAGTGTTGGGATTTATGCATCCAAGAACGGGAGAATATGTGGAGTTTGTGTCAGAGCTGCCTGAGTATTTTGTGAAATTAATTGAGAAGATGCGAATAAAATAATATAGTATATAATGTATCTAAGATAAAAGTTATATTTGTATGGGAGTTGATTTATTATAGGCACATTATATGAATTTAGTACACAAACATTTTATGAAGATGTTAATGGTGAAAGTATAAGTTGGAGTATTGGGCGTAATATAGAATCTATTAAAGAAAAGCTCATTTTAAGTGGATATGAATCAGACGTATTAGATAAGATATATACTATTTATTTTAAGAAACAAGATGGAGAAACAATAACAATAAAAACAGACAATAAAGGTATTATTATTCAACAAACCTTTTTATCTGAAAATGGTGGCAAAAAAGTAACAATTTATGATAGTCTGGATATGGGTAGTCTTTACTATATAGGCAAAAAAAATTGTTATTTACAAATAATTAAAGAAAAAGGTTCAGAAACTGAATATACAGAGATAAAAGCTGAGGAAGGGCCTAAAACTGCGAAGACAACTATTAAGTATTCTAGAAAAAAATCATATGGAGAAGTAATCGAAAAACAAGAAATAAAGGAAAGAGCAGGCATTATAAATGGCAATATAATATATGATGGTATATATACTGTAGATGCTAAATGGGGTGTTGGTAATCCTCAAAAAAGAATACATGATGTTAAGTTGTTTAAAGAATTGGCAGAAGCATCTGAAAAACCTAATAATTGCACACTCCTGGGTATACAGGTTATAGAAGCTTTTAAGTTAAACCATAATAATTTAGGAATGACTATAGTAGGGAATTCTATGAAAAATAATCTAAATCAAGCAAAAGATATATATTACCTATCTAATAAATATCTAAATGGAGATACAGAGATAAATTTCATAGCTGGCGTAATAGATAATTTGTTTGATACATCAACACTGTACGGAATGATGGGAAATAGATGTATCAGAGGTTATGTGGAGGAGACATTCAAAGAATCAAAGGTGACTATGGAAGGAACACACTTTATTGCAGTCGATGCGATAAAAAGTGTTGATACAGTAAAAAGTGTCAATGCGATAAAAAGTGTCGATGCAATAAACAGTAAAGAAGGGATAATACTTCACTAAACAAATAGAGATTTTAATTTTAATACAACTTATAAGGGTTATTTTGAAATATATGAAAATAATACCCGTTTTCCTTGCTTTTTCTGCTTGAAATGATATAATTTTATCATAACAAGCAATTTTTTATTGGAGGAGTAGAAATGTATAAGAAGCTTATATCATATTATTATACGGGAACGGGTAATTCATATAGGGTTGCGAGTTGGGTGGCAGATAAAGCAAGTAGAAAAGCGTTAGAAGTAAAAATGATACCGGTTGGTAAGTATGATAAGAAACAGCTAGATGACACTGATGCTGATACCATAATACATATCACTTTTCCCACGCATGCTCTTACCGCGCCATTTAGCGTAATAAAATTTGTACGAGAACTGCCTAAAGCTAAAGGACAAAAGGTTATGATTACTGCAACTAGAAGTGGAGGGGCTTTTCTAAAAGATATGCCGGGCTGTGAAGGTACAGGAAGCTATCTTATAGGGCTAATACTAGCGCTTAAAGGCTACAATATAGTAAGTGTAGAGGCTATAGATATGCCACCAAACTGGAATGTAATGCTGCCAACATATACAGTTAAAAAGAATGAATATATTATAGGAGTATCAAATACATTTGTAAATGAATTGTCAGAAAAGATATTATCGGGAAAAAAGGTTTACGGAGGTTTTATATCATTTTTGATAGGACTAGTATGTTTGCCTTTATCCCTTGCATACCTATTTGCAGGAAGATTTTTCTTACCCAAAATGTTATTCTCAAATCATAAATGTACAGGCTGTGGACTCTGTGCCAAATCTTGCCCGGTGGGTGCTATAAAGATGCTTGGAAAAGAAGAAAAACGACCATACTGGAAATTTAGCTGTGAAAGCTGCATGCGTTGTACAGCATTTTGTCCTAATAATGCTGTAGAAGCGCATCATATAATATTAATATTCGCCATGTTCATAGGTTTAACAGGAGAAATATTTGACATAATATATTTGAGACTAAAACCAATAATAACTATACCGGACTTGAATAATGTCGTGTCTTCAGTGGCACAAGTGATTTTAGCGTTAGGATTTACGTATATAACGAATTATCTATTATTTATTTTAAACAGGAATAAGCTAATCAATAAATTTTTTACATATACGAGTTTAACACATTATATGAAGAGATACAAAGAGCCAGATACGAAGATAGAGGAGATATTATAGTATTTGAGAATCATTTACAAAGGATGGTTGACATGTTATCAAGGGAAAATGTAATAAAAATAATGTCGGAACTAAAATATGATAAAAATGAATATTGGGTAACAGGCGGTACAGCTTTAGTTATGTACGGAGTAAAAGAACAAACTAAAGATATAGACCTAGGGTTTACAGAAAAATTATATGAGGAATTAATAAAGCAAAAAGATTGTATAATAAATTTATTAGACGGTAATGTCAGACAAATATCAATACAAAACACAAATATAGAATTTATAGATAATTGGTATACTGATGAAATTAAAATGATAGAAGGCATACCAGTTGCATCACTCGAAAGTATTAAAAAGAAGAAGCAAGAGTTAGGTAGGGAAAAAGATTTGAAGGATATAGAAGCAATTGATGAATATCTTGAAAAGGAGACAAAATGAATATAAAATTAAATGAAGACTATGAAGTAGAAATAATAGATATGGGAACAGAAGGTGAAGGAATAGGAAAGATAGATGGGATAACTATCTTTGTAAATGGTGGAGTTAAAGGCGATACAGTAAAAGTCAAAATAACTAAGGTAAGTAAAAACTACGTTTCAGGGAAAATAATAAAGCTAATAAAAGAGTCAGAGATAAGACACCCTGCATCATGCAAAGTAGCCAATAAATGCGGAGGTTGCCAAATACAACAAATAAAATACGAAGAACAACTCAAGATAAAAGAAAAAATAGTAAAAGATGCACTCGAACGAATAGGGAAACTTTCAACTTTCAACTTTCAACTTTCAACTATTATAAGAATGGATGATCCATATCACTACCGCAATAAAGCAATGTTCCCAGTAGGTATAGTAAATGGCAAGTTAGCCATAGGCTGCTATAAGCATGCAAGTCACGAGATAGTCGACACTGACAAATGTATAATACAAGATAGAACAACAGAAAAAATACTAAAAATAATAAGAAACTATCTACAAAATAAGTATCTTGTTATTACACAGAAAGAAAAAGGTAAGAGCGACTATGAGTCGCTAATTTACGACGATAAAACACATACAGGACTAATTCGCAACATTATGATCAGAAACGGCTATAAAACAGGAGAAATAATGGTTTGCATCATAATAAATGGAGAAAGCATAATAGATAAAAATGAACTAGTATATAAACTAAAAAGCATAAAAAAAATAAAAAGCATAGTACTAAACATAAACACCAACAAAGGCAACTCAGTACTAGGAGATAAAACAAGAGTAATAGACGGACAAGACCATATAACAGACTACATTGGAGACATAAAATACAAAATATCAGCTAGATCATTCTTTCAAATAAACCCACTACAAACCGAAAAACTATACGAAAAAGCACTAGAATATGCAGAACTAACAGGCAACGAAATAGTATGGGATGCATACTGCGGAACAGGCAGCATCTCACTATTTTTAGCTAAGAAAGCAAAGGAAGTATACGGAGTGGAAATAATAGAAGAAGCGATAAACGATGCCATAGAAAACGCTAAGGAGAACGGGATTGAAAACGTGGAGTTTTTTGTAGGGGCTGCTGAGGAAGTGATACCAAGGCATTTTAAGGAAACAGGTGTGAAACCAGATGTGATAGTGGTAGACCCACCGAGAAAAGGCTGTGACGATAAGTTACTGCGGGCGATAGTGGAGATGAAGCCGGATAGAGTGGTATACGTTTCGTGCAATCCAGCGACACTTGCGAGGGACTTGAGGTATTTGTGTGATGGGGGATATGAGGTTGAGATGGTTCAACCGGTGGACATGTTCCCACACACGATGCATGTGGAGACTGTGGTCAAGCTAACCCAGAAAGTATAAGGTTTTCAAGGGATTCAAAGCTATAAAATAGGGCATTTGCCACCCGTTTGCCACCCTAAATATTAAGTGGGTGGCAAGGCAGATGTCAAATAACTATCAAAGGCACTAATAGCTTCGGTTTGCATGTTCATGCTAACGTGACTATAAGTATCCAGAGTGGTAGTTATTTTTTTGTGCCCTAATCTTTCTTGAACAATCTTTGGATGTATACCTTGCCCGAGTAACATAGTAGCATGGGTATGTCTTAACATGTGAAAGTAAAATCTGATCTTAAGTTGTCTATTTATAACACGACTTAAGTATTTGAAGGAATCTGTAGTTATGAGTTCCCCAGTTTCTTTAGTGCAGATGTTATTACCTTCATGGTAATGATTTTCGTACCTTTGCTTGTTCTGACGTTGTTGTTCTTTCCACTCAAGGAGATCTAATCTTAAATTATTAGGCATCACCATGTTACGAGTACTTGTTTTTGTTTTTGGAGTTGTAAAAATCCATTCGCCATCTTTTCGTTGAAGAATCTTGGTAACTTGAATTGTGTTATTTGTGAAGTTAACATTATCCCAAGTAAGTCCAGTAACTTCTGCAGCTCTCATACCAGTGTTAAGTGCAATTACTAGCGGAATGTAAAAGCTAGTTTTTTTATTTAACTTTTTAAGGATGATACCAATTTCTTGAGGAGTTAAAACTGCAACATCTTTTGGACCGTCATCACCAGAAGGAATGATAATTCTTTGGATAGGGTTAGATTTTAAGTAACCCCATTTAATTGCTCCTTCAAACGCACCTGATAATATTCCATAAAAACCTTTAAGTGAGTTAGCAGAATAACCTTCCCTAGACTTAGTAGTGAAGAAGTCTTGCAAACGCTGAATCGACAATCTATTTAAATAGTAATTGCCGAGAGCAGGGCGAATATGGTTTCTTATATCACGCTCATAGTGCTCATACGTAGTAAACTTTAGATTAGATTTTACATAGTTCTCCATCCAATAGTCAAAATAATCGCTAACAGAAATCTCCTCTGGGTTAAATACCTCTCCACCACTTTCAAATTCATCAATAGCAGTACGAAGTGCTACTTGTGCATCTTTCTTTGTTTTAAATCCACCTTTTTCAACTTTTTTACGATTGCCGTTTACCTTTCCTATATCAAACACATAAGACCATGAAGAACCACGTTTTCTAACAGTTCCTGTCATGTGTCAATCACATCCTTTCTTATGATTTGATATAAACAAAAGAGTTTTAAATATCTACTCGGATTTGAACAACTTTACCTAATATCTCCACAGGCAAAGTTTCAATTTCCTCAATAGTAAAAAACATTGGCTGATACTTTGGATTAAATGCTTGAAGTGTTAAGCCACTTTTGTTTTTATAGACTTTTTTAACAGTAGCTTCACCACCCTTTACAAGAGCAATAGCTATATCACCAGTATTGGCATCAGATTGACGTCTAACAATTACGATGTCGCCTGCAACCATACGTGGTTCCATACTATCACCTTTAACCCTAAGTGCAAAGTGTTCACCCTGCCTAGCCATTTCTTCAGAAATATCAACATAACCATCTATACATTCGATAGCCTCAAGGGGTACACCAGCAACGACTTCCCCAAGAATAGGTATCTTGATATTCTTAACAATTTTAGGAATAGAACTAAAAATCAAATTTTTTATATCGGATTTAGATGTAGCCATCTTTTTAAGATTATTAGTAGCCGAATCTTCCCATTCTTTATAGAGAGAATTAACAATAAAATCTCTATCCTTTTCAGATAAAAAATTAGCATTATTAGCTAAGATGCTTCTTGCATCAGATTCATCTGGACCAATATAACCTGCATATTCAAGTAAGTCCTCAAATTTGAGATCAAGCACTTCAGCAAGTTTCTTCAAATTTAAAGGTGATGGAGCTTTTACAGCACCACCTTCTAATCTAGAAATAGCAGAAAAATTAATACCAGTCATAGCACCTAATTGTCTTAAAGAGTAGTTCTTTTTTTCTCTAGCAGAATTGATAACATCAGCTAGTATTTCAGCTTTGGTCAATGTTCTCACCTCCATGTAGTGCATTATAACATACATGTGTCGTAAATGCAACAACTATTTTTGAATAACTGGTTGACATTTTGACACCGAGATATTAAAATAAGAGTGTGTCGAAAAATCAACAAATAAGTCGAGTGACGGAGGTACCAAATGAAACAAAAGTTCAACATAGACAAGATGAAAGAAATTATGCAAAAGAAGAAACTAGGTAACACAGAATTAGCCGAGAAACTAGGATACTCTAGGAGTAACATCTGGAGAATACTAAACAAAGGAGTAACACCTGGTACAAATTTTATTAACTGTTTGCTAGAGTTTGAACCTGACTGCAAGTATGAGGAATTATTTGTAATGGAGGATGATGAAAATGAAGGAAACTATGGAACAAATAGTGGAAGCATTAAAGTTTCACAATAAATATCTGTACACTATTTTAGAAGTTGCAGAGATACTAATGACAAATACAAATAGAATATATGATTTGATAAATGAAGGATTACTAATCGGTATAAAGGTAGGAAACCTAAAAGTGAGAAAAAAAGACTTAGAATCCTTTTTAGAAACATATGCAGGAATGGATATAACTGATATATGTGATATTAAACCAATTCACAGAAACTGTGATGAATAGGAGGGGTAGGTATGATACAAATAGGAGTATATGTGCTTATAGTTATATGTCTATTAACAGGATATACTTTGGCTAAAATGGAACTTACAGCCAAGTATAATATGAAATTACACAAAATAAGACACCTATTATACAGAGAATACTACGAAAAAACTAGAAGTTAGAGGTGAGATGATGTCCGATAATAAAAAATACTATTACTTGAAGTTGAAAGAGACTTTCTTTGATGATGATAGGGTGAAAATACTAGAATCAAGTGATAAAGGAGTTTTCTACAGCAATTTATTACTAAAGCTATATTTGAAAGCGTTAAAGCAAAATGGAAAGCTCATGGTGACTGATGCTATACCTTATGATGCCAAAATGATAAGCCAAGTTACAAATCTAGATATTGATACAGTTAGAGTTGGACTAAAGGTGCTAAAGCAAATGAATTTTATCGAGGTTATAGACAATGGAGCAATTTATATCCTTGACATACAGCATTTTATAGGCACAAGCACCACAGAAGCTGATAGGGTAAGAAAATGGAGAAAAGAAATAGATGATAACAGGCATAAACCTTTGCTAACAGATGTTACAAATGTAACGACAAATGTAACAGAAGAAGTGGCTTGTTACATTTGTACACCAGAGAAAGAGTTAGAATTAGAAAAAGAGCTAGATTTAGAAATAGAGAAAGAAAATACTATAGTACCTGACATTCAAGAGAATGATAAACTAAACTATGAAGAGGTACGCAAGATATTCAATACTATTTGCTGTAAGCTAAATGGAATACGAGTGTTGTCAGATCAAAGAAAGCAATTAATAAGATTAAGAGTAAAAACACTAGAGAAACTGAATGTAGGATACAATCAATATTTTGCTACAGTAGCTGAGATACCATTTTTAAATGGGGATAATGATAGAGGATGGAAGGCTGACTTTGACTGGTTACTAAAAGAGACAAATATGCTGAAAGTCTTAGAAGGCAAGTATTCATCAGAGAAACAAAAGTATTCAGGAATAAATGAATGGCTAAACGAAATGCAAGAAGGTGATTATAATTCAGCTAATTGAGTTTGCAGAAGTCATGGGATACCTTTCGACAGTATATGGAACTGAGGTATCAAAAGAAAGGGTAAAAATATATTTTGAATTATTAAAAGATATAGATATAAGAGTTTTAACACAAGTAATAAAAAACATAAGTGCCAAAGAGAAATACTTTCCGACACCAGCAAATATAAGACAGGAAAGTGTTATCTTAACAACAAATAAGGAATTAACAGTAGACGAATCAATACAACTGATAAATAAAGCAATAAACAATTACGGATTTTATAAAACGGTGGAAGCACTGGAATACATAAAGGAACAAGATGAAAAGACATATCAGATAGTTAAGAGTTTAGGCTTTAGGAATCTTGGCATGACAAATATGGGAGTATGGTTGAATTGCGTGAAAAGCATGTACAATGAGCTCAAAGAAACAAAGAAAAATGAACAGTTACTTCCGCTAAAGTTCCAAGCTGATATAAACAGAATAAAGATGTTAGCACTAACGAATCAGGAAGAGGGGGATTGACGGTGGACGTTAAAAAAGAGCTATTTAATTATAATACATATAAAGCAAAATTGATAATGCTTGAGAAGAGAAAAAGCGAGTTGTACGAAATACATATGACACTTGGAGCTGTAAGTTATGATGGAATTCCTGCTAAGACCACATTTCAAGAAAGCAAGATAGAGAAGCAGGCAGTGAAGATTGCTGATGAACGTCAGGATATAGAGAAAGAAATCAAAGAACATCAGAGCAAGATAGATGTACTAGATTCATTGATTCGCATTTTGGATGACAACAAGCGTACAGTAATTATTGAGAGATTTATAAATGGCAGGAAGATAGTAGACATAGCATCAGAAATGAGAAAAGATGTCACAACGATAGCAAAAGCGATAGATAAAAGCATAATCATGTTAAATTCTATTAAAATTCAGTGAAAATTCTATTTAACTAAGTAAAAAGATATGATATACTTTATAATAGATAAAACTATAGAGCGAGAGAAAATCTTGCTCTTTTTGTATGTAAAGAGGGTGATTAAAATAAATGTAGTAGAGCCAATAAGAGAAAGAGAAAAAGTTCTTGATATTGCGAACCAGTTGAGAAAGAAAAGTGAAAGAAATTATATTATGTTTGTTTTAGGTATTTACTCAGGGCTTAGGATATCAGACATATTAAGACTTAGAGTGAAAGATATCAAAGATCGTAACACCATAAATATAAGAGAAAAGAAAACTGGTAAGCAAAGAACTTTTAAAATAAACCCAGTACTAAAAAAAGAACTACAGAAGTACATCGAAGGTAAAGATGATGATGATTATCTTATAAAGTCAAGAGAAGGCTTTAACAAGGCAATTAAACGAAGTATGGCATATAAGATAATAAATGAGGTAGGTAAAAAGTTTGAGCTTGAATGTATAGGAACACATACAATGAGAAAGACATTCGGGTATCATTTTTATAAGCAGACAAAGGATATAGTGACATTACAACAAATATTTAATCACTCACATCCATCAGTAACACTCAGGTACATAGGAATAAACCAAGAAAGTATAGATGATGCTATGAAGAAATTCAGAATATAGCATTTATTTTTTTATACCCTCTGTAATTACTCAGAAAAACAATAGGTGTAACTTTGGAAACTAAATTGTCTAAAACCATTGTCATAATAAGGGACAAATGGTATAATTTTAGTTATACAAAATTATAAGATAAGAGTAATTGGGGGAGAGGCTATGAAAATAATTAAAGTTGATAATATTATAAAAGGTTTTTCTAAAGAACAAATACAAAAATATTCGGAAGAATTAATAAACGTTTTAAGAAACGAAGTAGATAAAGAAGCTCAATACATAGAAGACTATGTTGAACATTTAAAAAGATTAAATAGTGGTATTGAAAGGGAAGAATTAGCGAAAAAAATTATATCAAGAGGAGCATTGAAAGCAGGAGGAATAGGGGCAGTTTTAAATGTTGGAGGGATAATAACAATGCCTATAACAATGCCTGCAGATTTATATTTAACTTTTCGTATCCAAGCTAGAATGGTTTTAGCTATAGCATACCTATATGGTTGGGATATCCATGATAAAGAAATTACTACAGATGTGTTATTAGTTATGGGTGGCAGCGGAGCAGTTGAAACTTTAGCAAAAGCTGGTATAAAAGTAGGTCAAGAATTTGCAAAAAAAGCAATGAATAAATATATAAATAGAGAAGTAATGAAAAAAATTAATCAAGTTATAAGTAGAAAGTTAATTACAAAGAATGGGGAAAAGAGTCTTACAAGTTTTTTTAAATTAGGACCTATTATAGGGGCTCCTATAGGTGGTGGCATTAATTTAATTGGAACTAAAGTTATAGGTGAATCAGCATTAAAATATTATAAGGGTTAGAAACAAAAGTGAAGAATTCTTTATGCCACATAAATTACAGTGTCCATGACAAAAAGATATACGATAAGCATTACGATAACAAAAGAGGTACACCAACAGAAAGAGGGTATAATAGCAGATGGAGAAAGGCAAGAGAAATATTTCTTGCAGAGCATCCACTGTGTGAAGAATGTAGCAAGACAGGATTAGTAAGAGAAGCTATGGTAGTCGACCATGTGATAACTCACAAAGGCGACTATTTTTTTGTTTACAAAATTAGGAGGAGTTTAAAATGCAAACAAATGTAGAAACAAAGAAAATAAAAGTTGAACAACTGAAAGCGGCAACATACAACCCACGAAAAAATTTAAGACCTGGTGATATCGAATATGAGAAAATAAAAAATAGCATTCAGGTATTCGGGTACGTGGATCCGGTAATAATTAACTCGGACTTAACGATAATTGGGGGACATCAAAGAGTTAAGGTATTGAAAGACTTAGGATATGATGAAATTGATTGTGTAATTGTAGATGTGGATAAGGACAGAGAAAAGGCATTGAACATAGCACTAAATAAAATAACAGGTGAATGGGATAATGAAAAGCTAGAGGAGCTACTAAGGGAACTTAGCATAGTCAACATGGCTGAGATAACAGGATTTGATATTGCTGAAATAAACGATATCCTAGGAGAAGAGGGAGAGGTTCAGGAAGATGACTTTAATCTAGAAGAAAATATACCTGAAGAGCCAATTAGTCAGAAAGGTGATGTATGGTTACTTGGTAGGCATAGATTAAAGTGTGGGGATAGTACAAACGAAAATGATGTAACTGACCTAATGAATGGGCAAAAAACGAAACTCACTATAACTGATCCACCATATAACGTAAATTATGAAGGTAGCAACGGTATGAAAATCCAGAATGATAACATGGAGTCAAACCAATTCTATCTTTTTTTATTTGATGCATATAAGAGAATGTTTGAGGTGTCAGAAGAAGGTGCTCCGATTTATGTATTCCATGCAGATGGTGAGGGGGTAAGTTTTAGGAAAGCCTTTACAGATGCAGGATTTAAGTTGACTCAATGTTTGATATGGGTAAAAAATGCGTTTGTTATGTGCAGACAAGATTATCACTGGAGACATGAGCCGATACTTTACGGATGGAAAGAGGGTGCAGCTCATTCGTGGTATGGTCATAGAAATAAAGATACAATCTTAGATTTGAATGATGACAGTGTGGATATAAAGAAGTTAAATAAGCAGGAGCTCGTAAGTTTAGTAAAAGCGATAAGACAAACGATGGCGGAGGAAACCACTGTAATATATAACGAGAAGCCAACGAAGAACGATATACATCCAACAATGAAACCATTAAAACTAATAGGCAAGCTAATGAGTAATTCAAGTAGAAAAGGTGATAACGTGTTTGATCCATTCGGAGGAAGCGGAAGTACACTAATGAGTGCAGAGCAGTTAGGTAGAACGTGCTTTACAATGGAATACGATGAATGCTACTGTGATGCCATAGTCAACAGATACATAGAATTCAAAAAATCAATTGAAGATGTGTTTGTGATAAGGGATGGAATGACATTAAAATATGAGGACATAAAAAAATAAAGAAAGGTGATGGAATGAAAAAGACAGAAAACAAGAAGATACTAACTCCACCTGAGTGGCTAGATGATACAGCCAAAGAAGAATGGAATAGGGTAGCGACAGAGCTGGGAAAGAGAAAAATATTAAGCGAAGGTGATGTAACAGCGATTGAATTGTATTGCAAATCATACTCACGTTGGAAAGAAGCAGAGAAACAAATAGATAGCGTAGGAAGTACAGTATTTAAATCAGGGAAAGGAAACTATGTACAACAGTTGCCGCAGATAGCAATAGCACAGAAGTACATGAAGATATGCCAAGACTTCTTGACAGAGTTCGGAATGACACCAAGCTCTAGAGGAAAGATGAGGTTTCTTTATAATGATGACTAGAGGTGTAGGAAATGTTGAAATGTAAAGATTGTAAGAAAGAGTACCAAGACCATAAAGAGTTGATGCCAGTACATAATATAGATACCGATGATTTTTATTACATATGCAGAACGTGTGTAGCAAGTGCAAGCGAAAAAGGAATCAAGAATCGTAATAGTTATGATGCCACAATGAAATCGCTTAAGAGACGAAGGAGACATAGATGAACTTTTATAAGTCAACTAAGTGGATACATAAACGTGAAAAGATATTAAGACGTGACAAGTATGAATGTCAAGAATGTAAAAGGTATGGAAAGACCATAGAAGCTAAGACTGTTCACCACATACATCCGTTGGAAATAAGACCAGAGATGGGACTGATAAATAAAAACTTGATAAGCCTGTGTAACAAGTGCCATGAAGGAATGCATAATAGACAAACGAGTGGATTATCAGAAGATGGATTGAGATTACTTGAGAGAGTAGCCCCCCCTACCCCTGAGTGAGAAATTTTAATCGCTTGGGAACGGTTAGGGGAGACATTTCCAATAGAGCGACCTTGAAAAAACTTTTTTGAAGGAGGTGGGGGGTATGCCGAGAAAGGCAATAAACAAGGAAACAATTAAGAAAAACACTATTTCAGACATGACTAAGCTTGGTGTTTATAAGCCTGAATATGATAGGGTTATTGATATTTATTCTGAGCTCTGTGAACAGTATGAAAAGTTCACAAAAAAGTTCGTAGATGGTGGATACAGGTATCAAACAGAAACCATGCAAGGCGGAGCAAAGAAGTCACCGATCCTTGCTACACTTGAAACCCTAAGAAAAGATATCCTAGCATATTCAGATCGGTTATGTCTTAACCCTAAATCTCTTGAAAGTGTGACAACAGAAAACCCTAAGAAGTCAAGACTATCGGAAGCATTGAGTATGTTGGAATGAGAAAACCAGAAGCAAAAGGGCATTATAAAAACTATGACAAAGTCATGGAATATGCCAAAAACATAGGTGAAGGAAGTAAAGTCGCATGTAGAGAACAAATTCAAGGTTGTGAAAGATTTTTAAATGATTTAAAAAACGAAAAGTATGAGTTTAATCCAAAAGATGCAGAGTTTGTAATAGGAATTATTGAAAAGACAATTGTACATATGCAAGGAGAGAACATACAAGGTATGCCACTTAGAGGTATGCCTTTTTTACTTGAAGATTGGCAGAAGTTTATTATTTACAATGCTCTAGGATTTTATATCAAAGGAACAAAGATAAGAAGGTTTAAAGAAGTATTTATATTCGTACCTAGAAAGAATGGCAAGACCTCATTTGTTGCTGCACTATCGTGGGCACTCGGACTACTCGAAAGAAAGTCAGGTGCTAAATGCTATATTGTAGGTGCTGCACTTGAACAATCATTACAGAGTTTTAGATTTATTAATTTTAACATCGAGCAAATAGGTGAGAAGGGGAGTTTCAGGATACTTGATAACAATCAAGAACATAGCATAGATGGAGGATTAGATGACGGATCAATCTACATAAAAGCATTAGCCGCAAACCCTGATAGACAGGACTCACTTAACTGTAATATAGCAATAGCGGATGAGATACATGCGTACAAAACACCAAAGCAATACAACATCATAAAGGAAGCCATGAAGGCCTATACAAACAAGCTGATGATAGGAATTACAACAGCAGGTGATAACATGACTTCATTCTGCTACCAAAGGCTACAGTATTGTAAAAAGATACTTGATAAAACGGTAACAGATGAGACATACCTAGTTTTCATTTGTAAAGCTGATGAGGATGAGAATGGAGATGTAGATTATTTAAATCCGATAGAGCATCAAAAAGCAAATCCGAGTTACGGAGTGACAATAAGACCTGATGATATTTTAAATGATGCTATGCAAGCACAGAATGATCCACAACAAAGAAAAGATTACTTTTCAAAGTCACTCAATATTTATACCAGTGCAATGAAAGCATACTTTAATATCAATGAGTTTAAAAACTCAGATAAGAAATATAAATGGACTTTGGATGAACTTGCAAAATTACCTATTGAATGGTTTGGAGGGGCTGACTTATCAAAAGCACATGACTTAACATCATCAGCATTATATGGAAATTATAAAGGTGTAGATATTATCATCACACATGGTTGGTTCCCGATAGTAGCAGCGCACCTTAAAGCTGATGAAGATGGAATTCCTTTGTTCGGATGGAGGGAAGATGGTTGGCTTGATATGTGTAACACACCAACAGTAAATTACAGTGACATCGTTAACTGGTTTGTGAAGATGAAGCAAAAGGGATTTAAAATCAAGCAAGTTGGATTCGATAGGAAGTTTAGTAGGGAGTTCTTCTTACAGATGAAGAAGAAGGGATTTAAGATGATTGACCAGCCACAATATTTCTACAAAAAGTCAGAAGGCTTTAGAAGGATAGAGAAGAAAGCAAAGGATGGAGAACTGTATTACCTACATTCACAAGCATATGAATATTGCGTACAGAACGTAAGAGCAATCGAAAAAACAGATGACATGATTCAATATGAAAAGGTGATGCCAAACCAAAGAATAGACTACTTTGACGCCTCAGTCTTTGGAGCAATAAGAATGTTAGAAGAAACAGAGAAAGGAACGAGCGCAGCACAATGGCTGAAGGGAGGTGAAAAGGTTGAGCAAAAGGAAAAATAAAAGTGTTAGGGTAAGAGAAGCTCCATCAAGTACAATCAGTTGGTTTTTGTCTGACGAAGCACATACAACATTATGTGTGCAAGGATATACGAAACTATCGGACAACCCAGAAGTAAGAATAGCAGTACATAAAATCGCTGAACTTGTATCATCCATGACAATTCATCTAGTTCAGAATACAGAGGATGGCGACATAAGAGTAAAAAACGAGCTATCACGAAAGATAGACATTGCACCTTATAGCTTAATGACACGAAAGGCTTGGGTATATAACATTGTTTACACCTTACTCTTAGACGGTAGCGGTAACAGCGTGGTATATCCTAAAATAACGACAGATGGACTTATCGATGACCTGATTCCACTTAAACCATCCAAGATACAATTTATTGATACAGATGAAGCTTATCAAGTCGTCTACAAAAGCAGAACGTATGACTATGATGAGATAATCCACTTTGTTATCAATCCCGATCCTGAAAAGCCTTATATGGGTACGGGATACAAAGTAGTGCTAAAGGATATCATAAATAATCTGAAGCAAGCAGCAAAAACCAAAAATAGTTTTATGTCTGACAAATGGAAACCAAGTATCATTGTAGCAGTAGATGCAATGACGGAGGAACTAGCAAGTGAAGAAGGAAGAGATGCAATACTCAAAAAATACATCTCAGAAACAGGAGGTGGAAAACCGTGGGTCATACCTGCAGAACTTGTAAAGGTGGAGCAAGTAAAACCACTAAGCCTCAATGACTTAGCTATCAATGATGCAGTCAATATTGATAAACGAACAGTAGCGGGAATCTTCGGAGTACCTGCTTTTTTGTTGGGTGTTGGTGAATTTAAAAAAGATGAATACAACAACTTTATCAATACAACAATCTTACCTATTGCCCAAGGAATACAGCAAGAACTTACAAGGAAGATTCTATACAGTCCTGATATGTACTTTAAGTTTAATCCAAGAAGTTTGTATGCCTATGATCTAGGTGAACTAATAGATGCAGGCTCACAAATGGTGGACAGGATGGCAATGGATAGGAACGAGTGGAGAGACTGGGTAGGTCTAGGACCAGATGTAAGAATGAAAGAGCTACTAGCACTTGAAAACTATATCCCTGTAGATAAGCTAGGAGATCAAAAGAAACTACTGCAAGGGGGTGATAAGGGTGAATAGAGAAGAGATTCAAACAAGAAGTTTGCAGTCAGAACTAAAGGTTAGAGGAGAGACAGAACAGAAAGTTATTGAAGGGTACTTCGCAGTATTTAATGCAGAAACAGAGTTGTGGAAAGGTGCATTTGAAGAACTAGAAGCAAGGGCATTTGATAAGACATTAAGCAATGACATAAGAGCTCTTATAAACCATGATACAACACTAGTATTAGGTAGAAACAAGGCTGGAACGCTAGAACTCAAAGTTGATAGCAGAGGACTATGGGGGAGAATTGTAATCAACGAAAACGATACCGATGCAGTCAATATTTATGAGAGAGTAAAACGTGGGGATGTAAGTCAGTGTAGCTTTGGGTTCAACATATTAGCGGAGGAAACTGACTACAGAGATGACGGAACTATTAAATGGAGAATTACAGAAGTTGATCTACACGAAGTGAGTGTATGTACATTTCCTGCTTATGCAGAGACAGGAGTACAAGCAAGAAAAAAAGATTATGCAAGCTTCTTAGAAAAAAGACTTGAACACAAAAAACTAAATTTGAAAGAGAGGTTGAAGATATGCTAAAACAATTAATGCTTAATAAAAAGATCCAGCAAAGAAAATCAATTCTTGGTGGGTTGATAGAAAAAGAAAATGAATTTAAAGTGAGGAATCAAGAATTGTCAACATCTATTGATGAGGCTAAAACAGATGAGGAAATTACAGTGATCGAAGAAGAAATAACAAAACTAGAAACTGAAAAGACAGAAAATGAAGAGAAGAAGACAGCACTTGAAAGAGAAATAGCAGGACTAGAGGATGAACTAAATGAGATCATCACAAAGGGACCTGAAAAAAATAAAACTTCTGAAAATTCAGAAGAAAGAAAAAAATCAAATATCGATAGGGGGAATACAAGAATGAGAGAAAATAAACTAAATGCAAGAGAGCTAGTGATTGAAAGACTAAACAAAGAAGATGTAAGAAGCTTCTATACAAACTTAAGTCAGGCAGTGCAAAAGAGAAGCATAAGTGGACTAGACCTAACAATCCCACAAATCTTACTAGATACAATTACAGATGATCTAGGAAGATACTCTGTGTTCTACGATTTAGTAAGGAAAGCAAAACTAACAGGAGAAGGAAGAGCAATTATCTCAGGAGAAGCTCCAGAAGCAATATGGACAGAGATGGTTGGAAAACTGAATGAATTAGCTTCATTGTTTACAGATGTTGAAGTTGATGGATATAAAGTTGGAGGATTCATTCCACTAGACAATTCATTAATTGAAGATTCAATGGTCAACTTAGCTTCACATGTTGAGGAACTATTAAAAGAATCAATAGCAATAGCACTAGACAAAGCAATTCTATACGGAACAGGAACGAAGATGCCTCTAGGTATTGTACCAGCAATTCATGCAGACTTTGTTGATGATGATCCAGACAAGGGACTTAGAACTACAAACATTATAACTTTATCAGTAGCTGATACCAAGTTTGCAAAGATAATTGAAGCAATGAAGTTCATCAAAAGAGGTAGAAGAGGAAGAGGGCCAATAACAATAGCAATGAACGAAGCAACATGGTTAGGTACAATCGTACCAATGTCATTAGCGAGCAATGCTTCTGGTGCATTTGTCACAGTGAGTGGACAAGCATTCCCTGGTGTCGGATATAAAGTAGTATTTAGTGAAGAAATACCTGAAAATAACATCATCGCAGGAGACTTCACAAAATACTTGCTTGCAGAAAGAGCAGATGTTAAAACAGCAAGTTCAACAGAGTTCTTGTTTACAAGTGACAAGACAGTATTTAAAGCAACAGCAAGATACGATGGAAAACCAGTAAGAAAGGGTGCATTCGTGTTGATAGGACTAAACAATACAGCTCCGACAGTAGCTGCAACGTTTGCAACAGACGCAGCCAATGAATAAGAGGTGGTATAAATGGAGTTAATCGTTAGCTTGATAAAAAGCAAACTGGGGATAACCACTAACGTAAGAGATACATATATAGCTGCTATAGCAAGTGGCATAAAAACAGAACTAGAAGATGAGAAAGGGTTGGTCATTAATTTGACCAATTCCTATCATCAAATGTTTATAGTTGACTATACAGCGTGGCGATATGAAAACAAAGATAGTGATGCAATACCAAGGCATTTGCAGTTTAGATTACATAACCTCGTAATACACACGGGAGGTGGTACGGAATGACATATGACTATGAGTTAAAACTAATGGGAAGCGAAGGTTACACAAAAGATTCTATAGGAAATCAGATACCAACATTAAAAGAAACAACGGTCTTATGCAAAATTAAATCGGTAAGTAGGAGTGAATTTTATAACAGTGCAAAATCAGGATTAAAGCCTGAAATTATTTTTGTAGTTCATGGATATGAGTACAATGAGGAAAAGCAAGTAAACTTTGAAGATGTGGTATATAACGTGATCCGTACATACGCTACTGACTTTGAAGAAGTAGAACTCGTATGTGAAAGGATTAGATAGCCATGATAAATATATCAATTGGTAATCTAGCAAATGAAATCGTAAGTGCGATGAAAGAGTATACCGAGGATGTGTCAAACGGGATAGCTGAAGAGGTAAATGAAACAGCAGAAAAAATACTTGCAGAAGTTGAGATAACAGCACCAAAAAAACATGGAAACTATGTTAAAGGCTTTAAAAAGTCAAACATAACAGCTCCACATATTAATAGAGCAGTAGTATGGAACAAAAAATACTATAGACTTGTACACTTGCTAGAATTCGGACATGCAAAAAGAGGTGGAGGAAGGACAAGAGCATTCCCACACATGGCAAAGGCTTATGAAAAGTATGGAGTAACTCTAACCGATAGACTAAAACAAATTATAAGGTCAGGTGGTAGATAGATGACACAAGAAGAGCTAGTTACAGCACTTGAAACAACAAGCATACCCATAGTATATGGAGAGTTTGAAGAGGAAGTGAATGCGCCATTTATAACCTATCAATTTTCTAGTTCAGCAGATATCAAGGCTGACAATCAAAACTATGTAGACATCAGCGGGTATCAAGTGGAACTTTATACAGACAAAAAGAGTCCTGTTACCGAGAAATTGGTGCAGGATGTATTCAAGTTAAACGGTTTGGTATATTCGAAATACGAATCGAGAATCAGTGAAGAAAAGCTATATCAAATTGTTTACACAATTCAATTAATATAAGGAGGGCATGCAAATGTCAGAAAACAAAGTAGTTTATGGGTTACAAAACGTACATATCGCATTTAGAGACTATACTGAGGTGGGAACTCAGCCAATATGGAAAACACCAGTAGCGATAGCAGGTGCAGTAAAATTTTCACCACAGGCACAAGGTGATAGCAATACATTCTATGCCGATAACTCTGCATACTTCGTTGTCACAGCAAACAATGGATATCAGGCAGAACTAGAAATGGCTTTAATTCCAGATGCAATATTGCAGGAAATGATGGGATGGTCAGTTGATGATAATGGAATGTTAGTTGAGGAAGCAGATGCAACACCAAAGGAATTTGCATTACTCGGACAAGTTCAGGGAGATCAAAAGAGCAGAAGATTTGTGTACTATTCATGCACAGCACAAAGACCATCAAAGGAACATAATACCAAGGGAGAAAATCTTGATCCTGCAACAGATACACTGTCACTCACGATAGTTCCAGTAGATATCGCAGGTAAGAAAATAACAAAAGGAACACTTGAACTGAATGCAACAAATGCGACAACATATAATGCGTTCTTCAATTCAGTTTATAAACCAATATTCGAATAAGATGGAGGGAAATACATATGGCTAGAGATTTAAAAATAGGAGATAAGGAGATAAGAGTTAGGGCGACACCTCTAACTCTTTTGTTTTATAAACAAGAATTTAAAAGCGACTTCATGGGGGACATGGCAAAGCTAGAAAAGATAAAAGACAGTATGGTGAACTTAGACACGACACTGTTCTTACAGATGATATGGGCAATGAATAAATCAGACTCGTATCCACAGTCGTTCCCAAACTTTATGGACTGGTTAGGTTCGTTTGAGAGTATCGATTTATCAGATACAGCACTTTATGAAGTGACTATGGAGGAAGCGGCAGCAGGCTTTTTTCGTGGAAAGTACACACCAACAAGAAGCAAATAGTAATGAAGTAGATGAAAATATAGAACTAACAATCTTGGTGATAGGGAAAAAGTCAGGACTTAACTTTGAGGAAATAAATCAATTACGAGTTGGTGACATTTTAAAGTTTGCTAGAATCTACAACGGAAACAGTACACAAAAAAGCAGACAAGCAAATCAAACAGATATTGATACATTCTATGCCTAGGGGGTGATAGAACAATGGCTGAAACAATCAAAGGACTCAATATTGTTATAGGTGCTGAAACCACAGGACTTGACAAAGCACTAAGCGGTGTAAATAAGCAATCTAGAGACCTACAATCAGAATTAAAACAAGTTGATAAGTTGCTTAAACTAGACCCTGGTAATACAGAAATGGTGTTGCAGAAACAACAATTACTAGCAAAGGCAATAGAAAATACTAAGGACAAGCTAGATACATTAAAGTTATCACAACAGCAAGTTAACCAGCAATTTGCAAATGGTGAAATTAATGAAGGGCAGTATCGGGCATTCCAACGTGAAGTAACAAGGACAGAACAAGAATTGCAAAACTTAGAACAACAGTTAAGAGATGCAAATGGATTTTCATCATTCGGTCAACAAGCCGAAGAAGCAGCAAAGAAACTCGATAAATTCGGCAAAGGAATGACCGATGCAGGAAAAGAGTTCAGTACAAAAGTAACAGCTCCCATATTAGGTCTGGGGGCTGCGGCAGTAATGGTGGGAAATGACTTTGAAGCACAGATGAGTAGAGTGAAAGCAATCTCAGGTGCGACAGGGGAAGAGTTTCAGAAACTAAATGACCAAGCACTACAACTTGGATCAGATACAGCCTTTAGTGCTAAACAGGCAGCAGAAGGTATGGAAAACCTAGCCTCTGCAGGATTCTCTACTACTGAAATTATGTCAGCGATGGATGGAATGTTAGATTTAGCGGCTAGTAGCGGTGAAGACCTAGCAAGTAGTGCAGATATAGCAGCCAGTACACTAAGAGGGTTCGGACTTGAAGCAAGTAATTCGGGTCACGTAGCAGACGTACTTGCAAAAACCTCCGCAGACACAAATGCATCCGTTTCAAGTATTGGAGAAGCAATGAAGTACGTTGCTCCTATTGCTCACCAAGCAGGAATATCGCTTGAAGAAGTCACCGCATCTATAGGTATCATGGCGAATGCAGGGATACAAGGAAGCCAAGCAGGCACAACACTGAGAGGTGCGCTATCGAGACTATCTGATCCAAGCAAAGAAGCGGCTACAGCAATGGCATCTATTAACTTTTCTGCATTTGATGCAAAGGGAAATATGCTATCTTTAAGTCAGATCATAAACAGCTTAAGCAAATCGACAGCAGGCTTAACAAATGAACAAAAGCAGCAAGTAGTATCGCAGATATTTGGTCAGGAAGCTATGTCGGGTATGATGGTACTAATGCAAGCAGGCGCGAAGGATTTAGACAATTTAACTAAGAGTTTACAGACAAGTGATGGAGCAGCGAAACAAATGGCTAAGACAATGCAAGATAATACAAAATCAAGCATTGAACAAATGACAGGAAGCCTTGAGACAGCAGGAATCAAAATACAGCAAGCACTCGCACCTGCAATTACTGCAGTAGCAAAGAAGATACAAGAACTTGCTGATTGGTTTTCAAAACTATCACCTGCAACCCAAAATACAATACTTGTGATTGCTGGGATAGTTGCCGCAATTGGGCCTGTCTTGATCATTATAGGGCAGATGGTCACAGGAATATCCGCACTCATTACCGCATTCACAGCCGTCTCTAGTGCGATAGCTGTAGCAGGTGGAGTAATGGCTGTTATCACTGGACCAATTGGAATAGCAATAGCAGCGATAGCAGCACTTGCAGCAGGGGTGTACCTGATCATTAATAATTGGAGTTCAATTCAGGAATTCTTCACGAATTTGTGGAACTGGGTAGCACAATCTTTTACAGAATCAGGGCAAAAGATAGCTGAAATATTTAATGTAATACTATCAACTGTAAGTAAGATATGGCAAGACTTATCTTCGTCAGTAATAAAAATCGTAATAGGTTTCGTAAAGGTTATAGCAGAAAACTTTGGCGGATTCTTCAAGGGAATTCTTATGATATTTGATGGTATGAAACTCTATTTCTCAGGTGTATGGGAACTAATAAAAAACATATTCCTAGGATCAATATTGCTACTCATTGACTTGGTGACTGGTAACTTCACAAAGTTAGGCGAAGATTCAAAAGGAATATGGGAGAATATCAAGGGTGCGCTCGGGAAGATATGGGAAGGTATCAAACTTGTATTTACAGGAGCACTCCAAGCCATAGCAGGATACTTGGCAGGAGTATGGACAACGATAAAGAGTGTAGCAGGTTCTGCATGGGAAGGCATAAAGTCCATGTTCGCTAACATTTGGGAAGGCATTAAAAATGTATCAAAAGGAATATGGGATGCAATCACTGATGGTATAACGAAAGCGATAGACTGGATCAAAAACCTGCCAAGCACACTATTCAATTACGGGGTAAATATCATCCAAGGGCTAATTGACGGTATTAAATCAATGATAAGCAAAGTAGCAAAAGTAGTCTCAGACCTAGCTGATCAAATTACTGGTAAAATACGTTCAGCATTAGGAATACACTCACCATCCCGTGTAATGATGGAAATAGGTAGATACACAGCAGAAGGTATGGCGATTGGTATTGACCAAAATAAAAATAGGGTAACGAAGGCGATGGGAGCACTTGCAAGTGATGTCACGAGGACAGCAGGAGACATCAATGTATCAGGGACAGGGGTAGGTAGTTCAGGAAACAGCCTGACAATAATCAATCAAGGGACGATAGTCGGAAGTAGTGGAATGGAAGAGTTTACGGACTTTATTAGTAGAAAGATAGGCACTCGGTTTTCACTTAGTATAGGTGGTGGTAGGTAATGACTGAAATAAAGATAAAGCCAACAGGGCAGCAAGAAGCTGAAACCATAGTTTACTATGACTCGTGCAGAGTAAATAGTTCTAAAACAGAAAGAGCAGGAAGTTTCAGCATAATACTTCCATTCAAGAAAGATGATGATATCAGTAAATACACTATCGGAACAGATGTACAAATAAATCAAGACGGTCATAAGTTCAGAGGTTATGTTACCAACCCACCGAAGAAAAGTAATTATCTAGTAAAATCAGTTACCCTTGAAGGCTTTGACTATACAGCAAAAACACAGAAAATAATAGTATCTGAAAGCTATTCAAATATCCCAGTGAGTACAGTGGTGAATAGTCTATTTGCTAAATATGTTCCTTGGGTTACGAGAAACAAGATACAAGGAAATACACGTAATCTAACGATACGATTTGCTGATACTTACCTTTGGGATGCAATGGAACAGATATGCAACCTGACAGGATATGACTGGTGCATAGATGAAAATCTAGATCTCAACTTCTCCAAAACAGCCAATTCTATTAATGAAAATGTACTTACAGTTGATAAATACAAGAGAGGTACTACTACATTTACACATAGTGCTGAAAAGCTAGTGAATAAGCTATGGGTGAAAGGCTCGAAGAAACTAAGCTTACCATACACACAAAACATAACTGTAAGCGGAACTATTCCAATATCACTACACTATACACCGAGAGTTGCAGATGATGAAACAATAACAGTGACGATTGGTGGAATTCAAAAGACACTTGGAATACAAAACATAACTCAAGCAGGGACTAAAGACTTTTTGGTAAACTCAAACGAAAAGCTCTTGGTTCCTGATTTATGTGTATCGGGATCTGGAACGATAGTGTATCGATATGAGTATCCTATTAAAATATTGCTCGAGGATAAAGTAAGTCAAGGACAGTATGGTTTATATGAAGATATCCTTGACGTAGAAACTGATAATAAATTTCTAGCGAAGGAAACGGGAGCAAACTATCTTGAAAAGTATTCAAAACCAGTTATCAATGGAAGTCTAGAGCCTTTTAACGGAATATACAGAGTAGGGGAACTAGTAAAAATTGAAATACCAAGTCTAAATATCAACGACTACCTACTGATAAAAGATGTAACTTACGAATCAATCAACAAGATCGCAATGGTGAACAGAAAAATAACACTCGAGAGTACACAGATGGATATCGCAAGCATTCTAAAGAACATGAACAAACGGATAGCTAAAATAGAGACAGCGTTATTCGGTACAAGCGGTGATACGCTAGTAGAAAAATACAATGTATATTATGATGCAATAAATGTACCGAAACTTGAAGAGAAAATGAACTATAATCTACACAATTATTTAGTTGGTGGAGCAAATATGATGGTAGGTAATTTTGTAATTTAGAGGTGATCGATTTGATAACGAGTCAAGGCAATGCTCTAGTCCTTAATGAAGTTATAGCAGAAACAATAGACAAGATAACTATTATGAGCTTGAGAGATAAAAATGGTGAGTTTTTTAGAAAGCTAGCAACAGATATAACAGAGGTAAGTGGAGTAAAAAATGTTTATACCTTCTATTTAAATGAAAATGAAGGCAATGGAAATATTGTAGAAGTAGGCTTACATGGAAATGGAGCAACAACTACTCTAGGCAGTGGTATGTGCTATGCAACACAATCGCTAATAATAAATAAAGATAATACTCAAAGTCTAAATATAGACTGGACTGTGGAGGTGAAACAGTGATGCCGTATACACCAAGAGTTTGGAAAGATGGACAGAATAAATACGATATAACTGACCAATTAGGGAATGTAATACAATCGGATGTTAAACTAATATATAAAGGTACTGAAGGAACTCCTGTAAGTGCAGCAAACATGAATCAAATTGAACAGGCACTAGCTGTAATGCCAGATAAAGCAACTCAAGTAGAGGCTGAAGCTGGAATAGATGATACAAAGTATATGACTTCTTTAAAGGTTAAACATGCAGTAACAAAGCTCGACAATAATGTTGATGGACTCATGTATGATGTTGAAAAGTTATATGAAACTCTATTCGCACAATCGCTTGTAAACTCTACATACTTAGATAATGCAGAAACTTTAGCAATTAATACAACAATACAAACTAATAATGAAACATCAACCGCAATGGGAGATATTAGACCAAATAGTGTAGTTCCATTGACTGGAACATGGAATGGTACTCCAAGCTCATTATATGATGGGGATACAACAACAACAGGAGGTACATATTACAATCCTGGAGGGGTATTGGGTAGCTTTAAAATTGTATTCCCAACTCCTATAAATTTTTCAACTTTAGTAACATGGAGGTATGGTGCAAGAAGTCCAACTTTAACATATAAAGCTTATGATAGTAACAATGTTCAAGTAGGAACAACTCAAAATGATACAATTACAAGCCAGAGTATTCATCAAAATAATATAAGTTTTGGTAGTGTGAGAAATGTGAAATACATAGTAATAGAACATACAGGTGGAAGTTCAGGATACACGGACTGGTGGGTTAGATTTACGGAAATTTATGCAACTGGAGTAACATCATATGCCATACAAGAATTTGAAAACGTAGTATTTAATAAAACCTTTGATTTTGATATAAAGGAATTAACCTTCTTGATGACAAAGAAAGCACCAACTGGATATACAATTGGTGATGTTATACCTTATATAAGTATAAATGGAGGGACTGTATGGTTACCAATGATAAAAAAAGAAAACCATGCATATGTTTATGACACATCGTACACGGAAGACGTATATACTTATAAAATTACTCAAAGCGGAATCAAAAATATTAGAATTAAACAAGTGTGGAACACTTTTGGTGCTACAACAAGAACAACCGCAGGTAAAAAAGTATTGATGACTGCTACAAGGGAGGAGTGAATATGAAGGTTATTGAAAAGATAAAAGATGGAATTATTTATTTTAAGAATGAAAAAAGTGAAACAGAAATAATGCAAGATCAAATAGATGAATTACTAATTATGAATCTTGAACAAAGTATGATGATAAACGATTTAGCAGTGATATCCCTTGGAGGTGATAATGGTGTGGTACAGTAGATTAAAATATTTATATCAAAGAGATAAAATAACCGAAAGACATCTAGAAGAAGCAGTGATTAATAACCTAATTACAGAAGTACAAAAACAAGAAATTATAAAATCTAAAGACTTACACTAGTCTTTTTTATTTTGCTAAAAGGGAGTTGAGAGTGTGGACAAGCAAAACGAAATACTCAACACAATAAAAATATTAGCAGGAACTACAGGAATGTTTGTAAGTGAGCTGATGGGAGGGTGGGATATGTTTTTAAAGGCATTGCTCTTAATGATAATAATTGACTATGCCACAGGAGTACTCAAAGCAATATATCTTAAAGAGTTATCAAGTGAAATAGGATACAAAGGCATAATCAAAAAAGTGGTGATGCTTTTAGTTGTAGTAATTGCCTGCCAGATAGATGCGCTTGTAGGTACAGATAATGCACTTAGAACAGGGACGATATTCTTTTGGATAGCAAATGAAGGAATAAGCATCCTAGAAAATGCAGCAAAAATGGGAGTGCCTGTACCAAAGCAAGTAAAGGATGCGTTGTTAAAATTAAAAAATGAACAAGAAGGAGGGCGTTAAAAATGAGTAAAAAAATAATAATCGATCCAGGGCATTATAAAAATTGCCCGAACAAAGGAAGGAATGGTTATAATGAAGGAAATGGAGTATTTAAAATAAGTACATATTTAAAACAAGAGTTAGATAGGCATGGTTTTGTTACCATATTGACAAGGCAAGACACAACGCAAGAAGTATCCCTAACTACAAGAGGGAAAATGGCAGCTGGTGCAGATTTATTTATAAGTGAGCATTCAAATGCTAATGATGGAACTTGCAGAGGTGTGGAAGTGTTTTATAGCATAGACTTGCCAGATGATAAGATATTGGCAGGAAACCTATCTAAATCAATATCCTCATTAATGGGAAACATAAATAGAGGTGCAAAGATAAGAGAAAGCACAGTAGAAAAAGGAGAAGACTACTATACAGTCATAGATACAGCACAGGATGTAGGGTGCAAGAATGTGGTATTAGTTGAGAATGGATTTCATGATAATTTGATTGATGAAGCATTTTTGCTGAAGGATAATAATTTGAAGTTAATTGCAAAAATACAAGCAAAAGTAATATGTGATTTCTTTGGAGTAGCATATGTTGAACAAGCATATACACAATTAAGCCGAGATATAGATATACTTGCAAGTGCAGGGATTATAGATAGCCCAGAGTATTGGAAAAGAGGATCAGAATATAAAATAGAGTATGTACAAGCATTAATACATAAGGTAGCAGGATTTATTTAAAGTAGATAAATAACAAGGGATTAGCTCAGTAAAATGAGTTTAATCCCTTATTTTTTATTTATAAGAAATTCACTCTAGTAATTTTTGCGTAAAAAAAATATTAAAACTATTGACAATATTTACAAATCGGTATATACTGTATATATCAGTATATACCGAGGAGGTTTTCTATGAAAACATATTTATTAAAACTAGAAGATGAAGAAAAAGAGGTGTTAGATATATATACTAAGTATATAAAACGTTCAGAATCGTTCAAGAGCTATATAATGAATTTAATATATTCTGATATGAGTGAAAATCTAATAGCTATTGGTGCATCCATAGATGCAGATATATTTAAATGCAGTGATTTTATAGATTTTATAGAAAAACGAGTAGTGGAAAATGAAGATTTAAAGTTTTTAGAGGAAAGCAGAAAAACTGCTACTGATAAAGAAATGATTAAGACTTTAGATATAGCAATTAAGAATATGAAGGGTAAAAATTCTGAAAAGGAAATAAAAGAAGTTAAGCAAGCTATAGAAGTTTATAGAAGAAAATATGAATAAAGGAGTGATAATATGGCTGGAAGACCAATTAAAGAAAAAACAAGGATCAGAAAAAACTATACTACAACAGTAGACGAGGAGTTACTAAAACAAGCAAAAATATATGCAGTTATACATGGCAAAAATACAAATGATATTATAGAAGAAGCTTTATCTGTTTTCTTGGCACTAAAGAAAGTGACTGAATAAATTAAATAATAAAAGGATTCAGAAAAAATACGGAGGATAATTATGAAAAATGATATTGAAAAAGTACTAAAACATTTTAGTGAAAAAGGGTGGAAATTAGACTCAGATTATGATATATACACTAACGGTATCAAGAAAGGTAGTAAAATAAATCATTACTTGAATGTAGCATTTAAAGCTAAAGATAATAAAGATGAGATTGAATATTTAGAATCTGAAGGATGGTTTGAAAAACAAAAGTATAAAAATGAAGATGGAGACCCTACAATATGGGGGACAAATGAGATGGGACATAATTTGAGTCATAGTATATTAATGATAATTATGTCAAAAGATTTAGTGGGAGATTATGAACAAGTAACTAATATCTTATATGTACTAAGAAAGCCTTATGAAACAAATGAGTTATAGGGGGAAGGAAAATGATAATAGTAAAAGTATCAGAACTAAAGTCTATGGTAAAGGAATTAGAGAAAGATGGCTATGATTATGTTGAGGTTAGTATATTAGATAATAAAGATGAAGATGATTTACCAAATTGCTTATGCTTTTCAGCGTTAGATGGATACGGTGGGGCGGTAGATTTCGACGATATTGAAGAATCTAATGTGGGATTTTCATATAAAGCTGAAGAAGAATATGAAAGAAAGTTAAAAAAACAAGAAGAAAGAATGGTTATAGATTTAAATCCAAATAAAAAGAAATAAAGTAAATTTACATATACAAGTTTTTTAATAAAGATGAATAAAAAAAGTAGAAAACAATTTCTGCTTTTTTTACTTTAAAACACAACAGATGTTTGCTGCATGTAATATTAACTCAAATTTCATCACATAATAACAAAAAAGGGGTGATAAAATGGCAGCTAGAACTAAAACAGCAATATCTTTCGGTCTTGTTCATATACCGATAAGTTTACACATTGCTACAACCGATAATGACATTCATTTCAATCAGCTTTGTAAAGAGGACAATAGTCGTGTTAGATATAAAAAGACATGCGGTAATTGTGGAGAAGAAATAAAAGAAGATGATATTGTAAAAGGCTTTGAATATGATAAAGATAAGTATGTAATTATAGATGAAGACGATATTGAAAAGATAAAAACTGAAAAAGACAAAACAATAGAAATATTACATTTCACTAATATAGATCAAATTAGTCCTATTTTTTATGAAAAAACTTATCATGCCGTACCAGAACTAAATGGAGATAAAGCGTTTGAGTTATTAAGACGAGCAATGATGGATGAACAAAAAATAGCAATCGCTCAAACAGTTCTTGGTACAAAAGAAACATTACTTGCGTTAATACCTCGGGAAGACGGTTTGCTTATACAAACGATGTTTTATAATGATGAGATAAAAGAGATACCTAAAACATACTCTAAGCAAGACATATCAGAACCTGAACTTAATATGGCTAAAACCCTAATTACATCAATGGTCAAACCTTTTGAGCCCGAACAATACAAAGACAGGTATCAAGAAAAGCTTAAAGACATGATATCGAAAAAGATCGCAGGTCAAGAGATCGTCGTTAGAAAAGATGAGAAATTTAATAACGTTATAAATTTAATGGATGCATTAAAGCTAAGTATAGAAAAAAATAAACCGTCAACAAAAACATCATCATCAACGAAAACAAAGACAACTAAAAGGACGGCGGTAGTAGGCTAATGGATATTTTTGAAACTAAAGATATCGCCCCGATGTTAATTTTTGATAAAAATCAAAAACCTTTTAATTCAGATGAATTTTATTTTGAATTAAAATTTGATGGTATACGTTGTTTAGCTTATTTATCAGATGAGGGTGTTGAACTTAGAAATAAACGGAATAAAAGAGTAACAGATACTTATCCTGAATTAAATTCAATTCATAAGCAAGTAAAAAAACGTTGCATTCTTGATGGAGAAGTTTTTGTGATGGAAAAGGGTAGACCTAACTTTTTTGAGGTGCAGCGTAGAAGCCTTATGACAAATAAAATAAAAATATCTCTCGCTGCAGGAAGGCTACCTGTTTGCTTTGCCGCATATGATGTACTTTATGCTGGTAACGAGCAAATTACGGATAGACCATTATCTGAACGTAAAAAAATTCTTTCTGACTTAGTTAATGAAACTCCCTTTTTGGTGGTCTCAAGAGTATTTAAAAAAGAAGGTATAGCTTTGTACAATGCTGCTGAACAACAGGGATTAGAAGGTATTGTTGCAAAGAAAAAGGATAGCAAGTATTACTTTGGCAAACGATCTAAGGATTGGATAAAAATAAAAGCCCTTATTGATGAGGATTTTATTGTGTGCGGATACTTTCAAAAAAGTGATTCTATAATTAGTGTTTTAATAGGTAGCTACAGTGAAAAGAATATTGTATATAGAGGTCATATAAGTTTGGGAATATCTAGGGTAGATTATGGAATAATGCAATCAACATCTAGAGCATCGAACTTAGTTTATCCCGAATTTCCCAATTTTGAGAATGTAGTTTGGTTACAACCTGTACTTGTATGTAATGTACAGTATATGGAGGAAACTGAAAGTGGAGGATTAAGACAGCCTGTTTTTAAAGGGTTAAGAGATGATGTTTTACCTGAAAATTGTATATACCAAAATAATATAGTGGAAGTCTAATATTTAGTAAAAAATAGCATATTTAAAAATATGCTATTTTTAAATTTCTAAAGTATTTCAAAATAAATTATTTTATGCTATAATTCTTACATGAAAGGAAGTGCATTATGAGCGAAGTGATAATAAGTTTGAAACCTAAGTATGCAAAGATGATTAAAGATGGAAAAAAAAATCATGAATTTAGAAGTAGAATACCAAAGGACATTCCATCCTTATTGCTAACATATGTTACGGTTCCAGTGGCGAAGCTAATGTATTTATTTGAAGTAGAAACACCAGTAGTATACCCTAATAAGATAGAAGAAAATGGTATAGGAAATGTAGAATTTAATAAAGGAGAAAGAAAAGGTAAATATGCATATCCAATATTGCATATGTTTGAGTTGGTCGAACCAATTCCCTTGGAGAGATTAAAGACAGAGTTTGGGTTTACTCCACCACAAAGTTTTGCATATAGTAAAAAGTATGAGGAATTAATGAATTATCTTAATAAGAATGGTAAAATGATAAAAATATTTTAAACGGATGAGGTGCATACAATGGAAAAAGTTGTTGTAGATTTATTGGTTCAGTTTATAGGTAGTATATTTGGGTTTAGTTTTGGATATTTAGTTGCCTACATTTTTTATAAAAGAGAACAGAACGATAAAATAAAAAATGAGAAAAAAATAATGAACATTAAGTTAAATTTTCTTAAAGATGAAGCAAGTAAAAATTACGAGAATGTTAAAGAAATTTTAGAACAAAAGAAATATGAAAAAGCTTCAGAAATAAGTACAATTTTTTATGAAGATGTAATGAAGACAGAATTTAATAAACATATGGATGAAAATACATTAAGATTGATATATAAGATTTACGTTAACTATTATACATACATAAAAGACAATGTAGATAACGCAGCAAAAGTAAAGTTAATGTTTGTTAGAGAAGATTGGGATGTACTAAAAAAGTTAATTTAGCTATAGCACCATAGAAATTTAGAAACTAAAGATAAAGGAGTGATTTATAGTGGAACTTAAAAATGAAATGAAAATCACAATAGCAAATGTACCACTACAGTGGATACCTAAAATTGAGGTTTACTATACTGATTTGCCACAATTTCCAATTATGTATATACACGTTGTTAAAAATGGAATGCGGATAATTGGTTGTCCAGTTTCCGTAAGTTTCGACATTAAAGAGGATTGTTGTGATGCACAATTTACAGTTCTAACTAATGTAGAAACAGGGGATGAGTTTGCTTGCAATATTTTAAAAAGCGAATTAAGTGAAAGAATAGGTTATTCTCATAAAATATCAAAGGAAGATATATTATCATATTGCAAAGGAAATAGGGAGTATGAGGCATTCTTTGAAGATTTATGGACATACATTAAGTTGTCTTACGGAGATTATATTCCATTTGGTCAGTTTTATGAAGAAGTCTACTCAATGATAAGGTTTGTTTCAGCTTGGCAACCCAAAACTGGTAGACAAAGTGAAATGAGGATGTTATATAATTTTATGAGTGCATTTGGGGAAAGGGTAGAATTTAATCAAAAATGGGAACATCTAGAGTACTATCTTTTGCCTACATACCAAGATATAGCTACAAATACATTAGATGAATTTCCAATATATAAAAGGTTATTTAATGCAATGAAAAAAGTGTTTAATCTAGACTTTACAAAAAACGTGGAAATATCAGGGCATAGTTTTAAATCTCAAATTAGTGCTTGGCCACAAAATAAAGAGGACTTTATGCAAGGCGTAACTAATAAATATTTAGCAACGAACGATATAGATGCAGAAGATAAGAGATCTTTAGATACCTTGGTAGATGCATTTAATCGTCACGGATGGAGAGCAGCATTTTATACAAGCGCAGCTATAAATATAATTACAAATGATTATAAAACATGGGAAAAGGACTTTTTTAAAGAGGTTTATTCTAATGGTAATAAGTTGAAAGGCTATTCAGAAAAGGTAATTGCCTGCTTTTTACAACAAGGCTTTGAAAAAGATGAAATAATACCTATAGACACATGGATTGAAACATTTCATCAATATGCACTGGGAATTGTTGATAGAAACGATTTTTATAATAGCTTTGATAAACTTGGGAAAATAGAGAGGGTTATATGGTTAGCTAGTCAGGCTAACAAAACAAATATGAAGGCTTTCTTTGATGTCTTATGGTGCCAAAGGTATGGAACAATAGGAAATTCAGATTTAAGAGGAATAAATCCAATCGCATGTTGCGAATGTAAATTAAAGGGGACATGTGTTGGATTGAGTAAATGTAATACAGCTAAAGTAGTATTGCACTCTGGAGATGTAGAGGCAAGTGAAATTAGTAAAGTTATTACTGAAAAGGGTCTCCGAATCAAAGATATTTTGTTTTTCTGCACACTTGAAAATTCGATACCTAAAAAAGTATATAGGAAGTATGAACATAAAGGTAAAATTGAATGGCACCTGAATGATGAGTTTTCAGGATATATTTTAAATGATGCTGTTACAGAAGAAATGTTATCGGCAGATAGTGTTTCAATGAGTGAGTTTGTTAATTATAGATAGGTGGAAGATATTATATTAAAAGGAGCATATTATGTTGAAAGTATTTGAAGCATTTGCGGGTTATGGGAGTCAGAGGATGGCATTAAGAAATTTGCAAATACCTCATGAAGTAGTAGGTATATCAGAAATTGAAGGAGATGTGCTATTATCATATGCAGCGATTCATAGTGATTTCTTAAATTTAAGAAAAGAGATCAATAAGTGGATTCCAGATGATGATGAAGAAATATATAAATATTTAGAAGAGATTAATGTGCCATTAGATTATAAGACATTTGAAAACAGGGCAAGGAAGCTAAAAAAAGATAAATTACAAGAGATGTATTTGGCTAATAAGCTAATAAATAATTATGGTGATATTCTACGTATTGATCCAGCTAAACTGCCAGATTTTGATTTATTTACTTACTCGTTTCCTTGCCAAGATATTTCTGTAGCAGGTTATCAGAATGGGTTTAATGCTGATTCAGGCACCAGATCATCTTTACTTTGGGAATGCTGCAAAATTATTGAGACAAAAAAACCAAAGTATCTTATGATGGAAAATGTTAAGAATTTGATTGGATGCAATCATAAAAAAAACTTTGAAAAATTCTTGGAATATCTTGAGTCTATTGGATACAAAAATACATGGGGAATTTTGAATGCACGTAATTTTGGAATACCACAGAACCGAGAAAGAGTTTTTTGTATTAGTGTTTTGGATCATTCCATTGATTTCAAATTCCCTGAACCAGTACAACTAAAAAAAGTCTTAAAGGATGTCCTAGAGGAAAATGTAGAAGATTCTTTCTATTTGAAAAAGGGTCAGGTTATGGATAACGAAATTAATCAAGTAGTAAGCTACTGCTTAGATGCTAATTATTGGAAAGGTGTTACATTGCAAGACTTTTTAGCAAAACATAGAAGGCAATTAGTTACTGACAAGAAAAATGCTGAGGGAAAGTTTATGGTAAGAAGGCTAAAACCTGTAGAGACGTGGAGATTAATGGGGTGCAGTGATAATGACTTTTATAAAGCAAGCCAATTGGTTAGTAATACAAGCCTATACAAGCAGGCTGGAAATAGTATTGTAGTATCAGTATTAGAGGCAGTTTTTAGAAGTTTATTTTCAGATAAAAAGTAAGCAAGTAATGAGATTACTTAAGTGGCTCTATTGAGCGGAAAGGAGAAATATATTATGACTGCAAAAGAGAAAATTTTAGAATTGTTTTACAGAAACGTTAAAGGAAGAATATCTGATACTGAAGGAAGGAACACACGACATGATGGTAGAGAGGGACATTGGTTAGAACAACAGTTTGGTATTACTGCTAATGCAAATAATGAGTCTGATTTTATGGGATATGAATTGAAGGATGAAACAACATCTAAAACAACTTTCGGTGATTGGTCTGCGAATCAATATGTGTTTACTATGCCCGAATATAGTCAATTATTTATTGGAAGTGCAAAATACCAAAAGCAAGATAGCTTTTTGAAAATATTCGGAAGACCAAATCCTGAAAAAAATGAGCGTTATTCTTGGTCAGGAACTCCATGTCCTAAAATAGGACACTATAATGCATATGGCCAAAGACTTGAAATAACTGATACTAAGGATATTATTGCTGTTTATTCTTACAGTCATGATCAGAGAACAGATAAATCTTTAATTGTTCCAATTGCTTTACAGATAGAACATCTAGTTATTGCAAGATGGTATGGTATTTCTTCACCTTCTACAAGACGTACGGACAAGTGTTTAAAAGAAAAGTTGGAAGATAAATTTAATCACGAGGGTTGGTTTACATGTAAAAAAGATGCTTCAGGTGCATACACTAAAATATGCTTTGGTAAGCCAGTAAATTATGATGAATGGTTAAGACTTGTTGAACAGGGTATAGTCTTTTTTGATAGTGGAATGTATGAGGGTAATGTACGACCATATTCTCAATGGAGAGCTAACAATAATTTCTGGAATAGTTTAATTACAGAAGTGCACGAATAAGACTAAAAAAGTGTCTCATCAAATTCAATTAAAATGATGAGACACTTTTTTTATTTTAACATACCGTGTGATTCCATAAAGATTATCATTTCTTTAGCGACAGCTTCCATTACAGGTATGGCTACAGAATTACCGAATTGTTTATAAGCCTGAGTATTTGATACAGGAATAATAAAAGAATCAGGAAATCCTTGTAAACGTGCACATTCACGAGGGGTGAGCATACGGGGATTTTTCCCTTTTTGTTCAATAAGAGCTTCACTACCATCCTTATAGTACCTTGCACTTATTGTATTAGTATAGCGGCTTTCTTCATTAAAAAGACAAAATCCAAATCCGTTTCCCTTTTCTTTATGTTGAGCTTTTCTTTCAAGATGACCTTTATATAAAGCATCAGAAATAGTAAATTTATGTGGAACTTCTTTTTCTAATATTGCTCCGACTTTTATAGGTGTTACACATTTATTCCCCTCAGGATATTCAAAAGGTATAGGCATTGGAGGTAAAAGACTTCTGTCAAATCCAACAATTATAATTCTCTCTCTATTTTGTGGCACACCGAAATTTACAGCATTTAAAACTTGAGGTGTTGGTACATAATAGTTTAATTCTTCTAAGATATTAAGTATAGTTTTAAGTGTATTTCCACCATCATGTCCTCTGAGCTGCTTCACGTTTTCTAATAAAAATGCTTTGGGCCTTTTTGCTTTTATTATTCTAGCTACATCGAAAAACAATGTCCCTCTAGAATCCTCGAACCCTCTTTTAAGGCCTGCTTGTGAAAAAGGTTGGCATGGAAAACCGCCTAGTAATATATCATGGTCTGGAATCTCATTTTCATTTATTTTAGTTATATCTCCAGATGGTACTTCACCGTAATTGATACGATATGTTTTTTGAGAAAACTTATCCCATTCTGAAGAGAAAACAGTATGACCACCTAATTTGTAGAATGCTTGTCTAATTCCACCTATTCCGGCAAATAAGTCAATAGTTGTAAATTTACTTTCACTTAAGGACCTATTTTTAAATGGTGGATCTGTAGGAAATGATAAAACTTTGTTTAAAACATCTTTAGGAACTTCCATTGTACCTTCTTCCCAATGCTTTAATAATTTTTCATGCTCTTTTGGAAGGCGAAGAGCATCTGAGAACTCTTTTCTAGTAATATCTAAGCTTTTTCTAATATTTGTAATTAATTCATTGTTTTCCATAGCCATCATCCTCATTTTATGTTTTGAAATTTTAGTAACTAATATTGCTTGTATCACTCAATTACACTAGTAGAATATACCATAAAATTCGTTTTAAATCAAGTTAATTGTTAAATTTAGGTAGGTTTAATATAGTAAAAAAAATAATATTATGATATAATTAGTAAATGTTAGGTAATTTTAAGATTTTATTCTTTTAAAATGTAAATAAAGGTGAGATATATAGGGGGTAGACCATGTTGAAAACTAAAGGGAAAATGGTAAGTATAGAAAAAAAGGGTGTCGATACGAAACGCCTAATTCAAGTAGAGAGAGTATATAATAATAATGGAAAAGAATTTCAGCAAATCATGCAAGATATAGTGGAAATGTACGTATCAAAACTTAAAAAAATAGATAAATAAGAGTGGATTAAGTGGAGGTAAGATGATGTTATTAATTAAAATGTTAGGCGAGAAAAGAAAGAAAAAGATGTTAATGCTATACGAGAAGTATAATAATATAGTCGCAACAGAAGATAGCTTTGTTACAAAAACAGCTAAGGAAGAAAGTCGCTGCTATATTATTAGATGTCATGTTTTAAGTGGTACATCAAATAAACCAGATGCATTTATATTAAGACTAATAGTTATAACCCACAATGGGGTAAGTAAAGGAGACATATTTCTAAGTGTTAATGGGGCAGATGGGATTGCAACTATAACTGATATAAGAATTATGGGTAATAATATAAATAAGGGTTATGGAAGTATACTAATTAAAGAAGCTTTAGAGATTATTAAAAAAGTCGGATATTTAAAAGTGAATGGGGAAATATCAGGTGTTGATTGGGATCACATTGATAGGCTAAAAGCTTTTTACAAAAAACATGGGTTTGAAATTAAGTTAGATTATGAAATGAAAAAGGGTAGTATTGAAAAAGTAATAATTTAGTTAACCATGACCATTACGAAAGATTAGATTGAATAGAAAATTGAGGTGATATTAATGTTGGAGTTGGAGAAAAAAGATTCATATGAGAAATTTATAAAGAAGTTTAATATTAACAAGGAAGAGTTATATAAATTTGGTATAGATGAAACTATCTTGCCGCCAATTGACTCGGTTTCTGAAAATTGGAAAGATCTTAAAAATAGAATATTTAATGATGGCGCAGTTAAAATCCGAGGGTATGGGAGGGATGCAAAAGGAACGAGTTTGTATATTGACTTGTATAAGTACTTATTTAAAAATAATAATGTAAAAAAGGATCCTACTAATAATTCAGAACCTCAAAAGATAATATCAGAATTAACAAATTATATTCGTAATGAAAATATATTTAATTATCAAGTGTCACATATCTTTGGAAGGACTAAAAATATTTTTCTTTTTGAAGCACCATGGAATATAGCTTTCGTACCTAAAGTAATGGACCCTTTTACAGGTCATGAGTCTACAGGGGTTTTGCAAAAAGAGTATAAAGAGAAGTTTCAATCTCATGCAAGTAAATTATATGCGGAATTTATTGAAGAGTATAATTATTTAATAACGAGACCTGACATATCTGAAGGAATATTATATTACATAGATGATTTGAAAAAGCAGAGGGATGTAAAGGAAGTGCTGGACTTTAAAAATAGTGTATTGGCGGAGTTATCCGTAATAGGGACAGACACTGCAACTATCAGTAAAAAACTGTAAAGTGTTTTGGATATTGAGATTAGATGAAGGTCTCCACATACGGATATGTAAACAATAACAAGAAACTTATATAGGTGGGTGAGGTTATGAAAAGTATGACAAATGATAAAAAGGCATTATATGTTTTAGTAGTCACGATTATAATTAATTTTATTGATACTAGCACATTTTTTGTAGGCATCAATAATTTTGTTAATGCTGTTGTGATTTATTATACGTACATTGATGGAATACTTGATGTTGATGCTACAACAATATTAGGTATATTTGCTACTGTTGCAATTTCACTATATATTTATATTGCTCAAGTGAAGGATAGATATAAGAAACAGGTATACTTTAATATTACAAAAGTTAAGGAAATCACTGTGGGAATAGTAGTGCTATCAATATTTTTTTGCTTCATACGTGTGAAACTAATATCTTTCTTAGCATTAGTGCTACTTGGTGGATTTATAATTAAGGCAGTGCGAGATTTGTGCAATAATGAGATGGCAATGGAATTATATAAAAAATCAGCTGAAGAATACTTTCAAAAAAGATATAAAGAACTAATAAATGCAAAAATACTGAAAAATAGTATTGACTACGAACACAAGCTTAATAAGAAATGTACAATTGACAAGTATGGATTTATTATATTTAATAATGCAGATGATTATAGGGAAGTAAAATATAATAAGGAAGGAATATTTGAAAAGATTAATTATAAAAAAATTAATAAAATTATTAATTTGGTAGATAAACCTTTCAATAATAACACTAATCAAAAAGAAAATCCAGAGTATTATGTAATTATTCAAAAAGAGATAGGAGACTATGTTAACAATAATGAAAGTGTGGTTTTAATTCATAAGTCTATTAAATTATCGGACTTTGATGACTTAATAGAAATACGAAAAGTAAAAAAACCATATGTGTATAAGAATGATTTAATTGCAATAATATCTGAGAAGATGCTATTGAATGATTTTGAATATTTTGAATTATATATAGATATATTAGCAAAATATGTAAAAAAGGAAATACTATCACAAGGGGAAGTTGTTAAAGAATATTTAATAATAGGACTAGAGGGTGTATTACTTAAAAGTAAGGATATTAAGAATATGAATATGATTAGAAAACTAACAAATATATGGTGTAAATACATTAGCGAAGAGTATAATAGTGAATCTTTTAGTGATGCATTTTTATGGTGTGAGACATTGTATAAAGGCAAAAGCATAGAAGATAGTGTCACAGTAATAGAACAACTATTAGATATTTTATATTCTAGTCTACATTATTCTATAGAGGATGATATTGATAGTATTAGCAAGCAAAAGGATGTGCAGTTAAAAGAGAGATTAATCAATAAGATTGATACGATATATCTACTTTTACAAAAATTACTAATATGGACAATTAAAGTGAAAAATAAAAAACTTAGCAACAAAGTTATTAAGTTTTCTCAAAATATAATAAATATAAATGTACATATTCAATACGATAATTTATTGAAACAAGTTAAAAAACATACAGATAGAAAGTCAAGATATATCAGATATGGAGTTTGCTTATATCTATCACGTAAACAAGAGCAACCAGATCTAAAAGAGCAAATAATGTATTTTCTGAAAGATATATCTCTAAGCACATATATTCAGGACTTACTGGAACTATTGTGTGAAGACAGTAAATTTGGAAGTATGACTGATTATTGGGAAGATTTTGGAGAAAGAGAATACAATATGTGGGTAGAAACATGGTGGTGTGAAACACATAATTATATAAAAGACTTACTTCTTATTGGATGCTTAGTAAACTATGAGAAAATAGAAACCACATTAACTATAGAAAGTAATGACATGCTTATAAGTATGATAGAAGGTGTTATAAAATATTACACTGAAAAAGAGTATAAGCAATATATTATCGATATAGCACAGATATATAATAAAAATTTAGAAGAGTGTATAAACTCATTGCTAGAAATATTAAAATCGGAAAAGGAAAAACAAAAAATAGCCGAAATCGAAAGGGTAAAATCGAGTGAATTATCAACGAAATATTTAGAGAGATTTTATAAAGAGTTTTTTGATGAATATAATAAAAGCTCTGATTTACTAAAGATACTAAAGTTGTATGGTAATTATGAAGAAAAAGATCAATATGGAATTGAAGAAAACCAGAAAATAATGAATACGATGCAGAAAAAAGAAATATTCGTAGATTCAAGCGTTGGATATAGCCAGTATGCTGCAGGTTATGTAAGAGGATTCTATGATCAATTAAATAAAGATTTCTATAAATTGATAAGTGGAAGAGCAGAAATAATGTCAAAGTCGATATTTCTAAAAAATATAGGACACAATAATATTTTAGTGACGAATATGTGGACAGAGGATTTAAGAGATATTTTCGGCGCTAATTTTGAACCATTCTACAGAATAAATAGAGAAGTTAGGGTTAATGAAATAAATATAAGGGATAACAAGTACGAAGGGACATTCATAGGGCAAATTTTAAATGAAGATGTATATGTGAATGTATATTATGTATTTGCCTCTGAAGAAGAATATATATATATTCTAAATGAAAAAGATATTGAGCTTGAAATGTTTAAATCAAAGGTAGAAGATGCAAATTATGAAGTAGGGAAAATATGTATTAAGATTTTAACATTTATGGAAGATGGGGAAGAAACAGAATTAATGGAAGAGCTTATTAAGAGCAAACCAGAATGGTTAAATGAAATAGAGGGTCTAGATAAACAAAAAGAATATCTAAAGACATTGGTCAATTTAAAATGCTTTGTAAATTACAAATTTAATTTAAAAGATAACAGTAAAGTATATAAAATGAAGGGTAAGAGAAAAAAGAAAAATAGAAATTAGAAGCGAAAATTTTGTCACTTGTATGCTAATTGAAATAGAGTAGGATTACAATAACGAGATAATGCAAAGATTTAGAAATATAGTTACCAGTAAAAAACTGTAAACTCTGCCACCCGTTTGCCACCGTGGGAGAAAATACTGTGTGATATAATGAGATATACATAGATATAAAAAAATAAATAGTATCCCACATCCGCTTACTGTTCAAAGGTCTGTGAGATACTATGAGATATTGTGAGATATAGGAAGATAAACGGTGGTAGAATACGATGCATGTGGAGACAGTCGTTAAACTTACAAGGAGAGAAACGACGAAGTAAGTTTTTTACGACTACCCATGTCAGGACTGCCCAAGAAGATGAGTGTGAGCGAAATCTGATTGGAAGCAGTCTACGGCTGAGGCGGTTATCAAAATGCATATAAATCCTGTAGATAAAGGGTTTTACATAAAAAGGATATATATTACAAACTTCAGGAAACACAGTAATACATTGTGCAACACAATATGATATAGTTTCTGATTGTGTCAGATGTGGAGATTAAATAAAATTAGGGGGCATACATTATGAAAAGAGTTATATTTAAAAATTCTAGAAACTTAGATTTAATCGGAAACTTAGATTTAATCGGAAACTTATATACATGTAATTCTAAAGTTATTGTGATTATGTGTCATGGATTTACTTCCGATAAACATTCAAGTGGAAGATTTGAAAAAATGGCAAAAAAATTAAATGAATTAGAAATTGATGTATTGGCTTTTGATTTTAGCGGATGTGGTGAAAGTGAAGATGAAGTTATAACTGTTAGTAATCAAATTGATGATTTAAAAAACGCTATTGATCATGTTAGATCCTTAGGTTATGAAAAACTTGCTTTTTATGGTCATAGTCTTGGAACTTTGATTTGTTTAAATTGTTATTCTAATGATATTATAACAATGGTATTATCTGGTGCTTGTACTGCTCCTGTGTATTACGATTGGAACCAATATCTTTCAGAACAACAAATGAGCGAATTAAGAGATAAAGGATATACTTTATATGAAGCTGCATCTAACTGGAGGCAATATATAAAAATTACTGCTCAAACACTTTTGGATTTTGAGCAGGTTAATTCAGAAGAAATGTTAAGAAATGTAGCATGCCCAGTTTTAATAATTCATGGTAATAACGATGAAGAAGAAAGGCTACTTTTGAAGAATTCAAAGAATGCAGTTAAATATTTATCTACCGAGTCAAGAATTGAAGTTATTGATGGTGCAACGCATAGTTTTCAAGAACATTATTATGATATTTTAATAAATATGAGTGAACAATGGTTTACTAAGTATTTTGGAAAGAGTTAGATTTAAAAATAAAGTTACAATTTAATATATGTAGAAAGAGATTAATAAATGATATCTTAAAAAGATTGATAACCAAATGATAACCGCTTTGACAAACCTACCCCGCAAAACTATGATAACCGTGAGTAAAACACACCACAACATTCTGAGATACACTGAGATACAAAAAAATAAACAGTATCCCCATCCACTTAGAAGTCAAAGGACTGTGAGACACTGTGTGACATTGTGAGATATAGGAAAACAAACGGAAGATTAGTACGATGCATACAGAGACTGCGAATCGGGGACGTATCGAGGCCACTGAAAAAGTCAGCATAAAATATGAATAAATGCAAAAAACTATATTATAAATTAAGTTTTTTTGGTATAATTAGACATACTAGAAAACAAAGGGTGATTATATGTTGAACGCACAACAAAGCTTGAATATAAGCGAATATACAAACATTTATGATATAGTAGTACCAAAAGATAATATATTGAGAAAAATCAAAGAATTAATAGACTTCAGTTTTATTTATAAAGAGCTAAAAGATAAATATTCAATGGTTAACGGGCGAACTGCAATTGATCCAATCCAAATGTTTAAATATCTGTTACTAAAAGTGATTCATTCGCTATCGGACATTGATGTAGTTGAGCGTTCAAGATATGATATGTCATTTAAATACTTTCTTGATATTGCACCAGAAGCAGACGTAATAAATGCAAGTTCATTAACAAAGTTTAGAAAACTTCGTCTAAAGGATTTAGAATTACTTGACTTACTAATTGGTAAAACAGTTCAACTTGCAATTGAAAAAGAAATAATAAAGAGTAAAAAGTAGAGTGGGGTCAGGTTTGATTTATTCATATATTATATTAAAATCTATTGAAACATCATAAAATATATGTTAAAATGTTTTCGAGGTGATAAAAATGCCAAGAAAGCAAAGGATACATTATGATGGTGCATTGTACCATGTAATAGCCAGAGGAAATAATGGTGAATATATATTAAAAAACGACGAAGATAAAACAAAATATATAGAACTAATTCAGAGATATAAAGAAAGATATGGGTTCAAGCTATATGCATATTGTATAATGGATAACCACATACATATGTTGGTAGAAGTTGAAAAAGTTCCATTAAACAAGATAATGCAAGGCATACAACTTGTTTATACACAAATATATAATAGAAAAAACAAAAGAACAGGACATGTATTTCAGCAAAGATATAAAGCAGTTGTGTGTAATAAAGATGGATATTTATTGCACTTAACAAAATACATACATATGAATCCAGTAAAAGCACATATGACGGAAGATGTAAATTACGAATGGAGTAGTTATAAAGAATATGCAAATGGAAAGAATGGTTTAGTTGATACCGATTTTGTACTGAAAATATTATCGAATAATAAGTCTAAAGCAATAGGAGAATACAATATATATATGAAAGAAGAAGATGGAGACATAGAACAAGTAGAATACGAGGTTACAGAAGCACAAAAAGGGAACATAGATAAGACAAAGTATATAGGATTAGATAAACTAATAGAAGAAATATTAGAACAAGAAAAAGTAACATTTGAACAAATAAGAGAAAAAACAAAAAAGCAAAAAATATCTGATATAAGAAAAGTAATAGTTATATTAGCTGAAAAAAACTGTAAAACTTCTAGTACAGAACTCGCAAATAAATTAAACATCCCGATATCTAGGATATCTAAGATAAGAGCAGGAGAAATTATGATGACGGTTTATATGGATGAAGTAATAGGAAGGTGGAATAAGTGAATAAAATAAACCGACACCATTTGTTACCATTTGTTAAATAAACCTGACACCATTTGTTGTTACTTCTTTAAGATAAGAGCAGGAGAGATTATGATGACGGTTTATATGGACGAGGTAATTGGAAGATAGAGTAAGTGAATAAATCAAACCTGACCCTGCTACTGTTTAAAAAACAAGCAGGAGAAATGATATGCAAACAACAATTTATTTAATTAGACATTCAAAAAGAATGTGGGAATGGTCTAGGGATGGAGTGTCAAAGCAAGACGATTCATATATGCCACTTAGCACAGAAGGAACGTTACTTGCGATGAAGTTGGCAGAAAGAAAAGAATTTGAGTAAGCAGAATGTGTATACTCTAGCCCCTATATGCGAACTATTGAAACAGTTAAGCACATAGTCGAAAAGCATAATTTAAAAGTAATTTTGACGAAAACTTACGAGAACGATTGGTTGGTAATAGACCTGATGATGATAAAGAATACGATTCGAAGCAAGGACAAGATATGGACTACAAGTATGAATGTGGAGACTCGCTAAGAGAAACGCAAGACCGAATGGTTACGGCAATTAATAGTATTATCGGCAATCATAGAGGTAAAATAATTATTGTATCAAGTCATGGTACAGCTATCTCCACACTGTTCAGATATTTTGATCCAGATTATAGATTTGAAGATAGAGGGAAAATGAAGACACCTGATATGTGGAAATTGGTATTTGAAGATGAAAAGTTGTATTCACTAGAACATATTAACTTAGAACAGGGGATGAAGTGATGAAAAAGAGACCAGGATCGTATATTGTATTTTATGAAGGAGATAAAATTTTATTGTTGCATAGACCAGACGGATATACTAACGAATACAGTTATATTGGGGGCGGTATTGAAAAAGGAGAGACACCAGATGAAGCTGTTGTAAGAGAAGTAAAAGAGGAACTTTGCTATGACTTGAAACAAGGAGAGTATGACTTAATTGGACATAAAAACTTTGTATTTGATAAAAAAGGTGAAACTTGGGAAGTAGATGCGCATATGTACGTTGCTAATCTTGGTGATAAGCTGAATAAATTTGTTTTAACAGAAAAAGAATACGATACGGGAAAGGAAAGCAAACTGGAGTTAGTCAGTATAAAGAATGCAAAGATGCTTAATATACACTGGACAGGATTAGAGCTTCTAGAAATGATAGAAGAATATATGAAGAATTTTAAGGCTACATAAAAGAGGGGATTAGTATGGGTGAAATAAAGTTATCGGAATATATTGAATTATCTGAAAAATCATGGATAATAGAATCTGAATCAAATGCTAAGAAAATAATTGATTTTTTAAATGAAGAAATGAAAACTGATTTATATGTAAAGTATAACAAAAATAATCCAAGAGAACTTTTTAAAAGCTTAAAGGTTTGGCTGCTAGTATATTATAAAGATTTATTAATGAGCGCATTAGAGCACTCCAATATACAAATAGAAACATATCATAAAGAAATGCTAAATTCTCTTGTTTTGGTAATAACAAGAGAAAAATCAAATGTTAATGTTATTATAGATGCATTAATAAAAGGAGAAGTTATCAAATCAGTATCTAAAGCTGACAATGGAAATTTTATAATAGATTCACATTTGTTTGGGACAATTACTTTTAGTAAAGCCTCGGAAAAGTTTAATGAGGAGAAGATAAAAACTTTTTTACAGAAAGAGTATATCGAAGAAAGGTGCCATGAAAGTGCATTGTTTTTAATTGAAAATAGTAAAGAATATCATGCAATTACATCGATATGTATGAAAGATTTAGGTCAAAAGTATTATCATTCTTTTTGTATAGATAATAGTGAGAATGTAATTGACTTTACTGGCAATCTCGTTATGCCTAAAAAATATTTTTACAATATATATTCAGTAGAAGAACTAAATTCAGTTTCTTATGAAGAATATTTAAAGTATAAGGAAGATAGTACTAGATATGATGAGAGCAAAACTTTGATGCCATTGCTTCGAATGGCAGTTTATAGAAAAGAAGAACAACTAAAGAATAATTCATAATTTAGTACCATGGAGAAGAATAGGGAGACAAAGGATATGAAAATTAAAGAATTTGTTAGGGAATTTATAGGGTCAAAAGAACCAGCTCAAATTGAATTTAAAAATGTTGAAGAATCGATAGGATTTGAATTACATAGGAACTTAAAGGAATTTTGGAATAGTTTTTGTTTTAATCAAATTGACGGAATTTTGCATCCGAGTCAAATAAAACTAACTGAAAAGTGGGGAAATTGGTTTGACTATGAAGGGCAGAATGAGGAAATTCTTATAACATTATTAGGTATTAAAGTAGATGACGATATAAGTAAGATTGTACATACAAGGTTATCATCATGGACAGGTGGAATAGATTTTGGTAAGAGAATAGAGTTAGGAACTATTGAAGATACAAGAGGAGACATGATTTTAGTTTTTAATAACGATACTGGAGAGATTGAATGGATTGATTTTGAGTATGGTCAATTCGGTGATTTGAATAAAGACCCAAATGGAGTACTGGCAGATTCGATTGAAGAGTTACTAGAGTTGCTGACAAGAAATAAATAGGTAATGTAAATAGATATGCCGCAAGAGAAATAAACGAATTAGTGAGCTTACTTTATGTATTCTAGTGATATAATTAATAACTAAAAAGCCTTCAAAATATTACAATTTATACCATTAATTTTCTCCAAACCATTGACAAATGTAAAAATATGGGATATAATTTATTCATAGCAAAAGATAAAGGGGGAGTTTGAGATGGCATTAATTTATACAGATAGAGGGAGCAGTAGTGTAAAAATAGTTAATACTAAGGGTAATTATGTAGATTTAGTTAATGTAGAAAATCAAGTATGTGGTCTTGGATTGTCAGATACTAATTTGGATGAAAGAGTAGACATTGATGTTAAAGATATAGCAGAAGGAATAGAATATCATATACAACAAAAAGATAATCAATATCAATTAGAATCAACACAACCACACTTAAGAGACTCAAGACAAAATTTGGTAGTAGCGACTGATTATGATGGTAAAATTACAAAGAGCGAATTGTCAGTTGATAGTGAAAAAGGAAAAGCAAAAATACAGACAGACCCAAATGGAATCATATATTTCGGAAATCATGGAACAAATACATGTAGATATAGTATGAAAAACTATGAAGATGGTTCTAGATTTGAGAAGTTATTTGCTAAAACAGGAATAGGTGAAAACCAAAAGAGTATGTTGTTCACTGTTGATAGTAAGTCTGACGGAACAGTTGTTGAAACAAGAGTAGTAGAACATAAGGGTCAACATTATAAAGTAGAAGCTACATATAATAAAAATAATCCAGACCAAATAAGATGCGATATAGATATAGGGACTAAGACAGGAGCAGTTTTAGGTACAATTTCTTCGGCTGATAGCGAGTTGAAATCTGATATTCCAGTTGAACAGATTGGGAAAATAGGCAGCATGATAGACCAAATTAATGGTGTAGGAATTGAAGGAGCGGCTGAAAGTGAATGGTCGTATGCAAATGGTACTTTATTCAATATACAGCAAAATGTTGGAGATTTAGTATTTAATCCTAATGATATTTGTAAGGTAGCTGAAACTGATAGATTAACATCTATGGATATGATAAGAGGTATGGCAGATACATTAGCATTTGGGGAATTTGAACAGAAAAATGAAATGACACCATTTGGGTATTCAAAAAAAGAAGTGAAAGAAACGAAAAAGCAGATAGTGGAAAATGTTCAAGAACAAGAGGAAGAAAATGAATATGAAATGGGTATGTAAGAATATAGGATGATTTTAATAGGCACTCAAACGAGTGCTTTTATTTTGCAGTAAAGAATAAATAAATAAATTAGTTGAAAAAGATTAGAAAAAGTAGTAATATAATAATTAAAAGGCTAAGGAGTGGTAGTGTGAAGTTTGTATGTATTGATTTTGAAACAGCTAATAGTTTTATTGGCAGTATATGTTCTGTAGGGTTGGCAATTATTGAAGATGACAAAATATTAGAAACTAAAAGTTGGCTAGTGAAGCCACATAGGGACTATAGTTACTTTGATCCGTTTAATGTGATGATTCATGGTATTACAGAAAAGGATATAAAAGATGCTCCGAATTTTAAAGATGTTTATAGCCAAATCAAGGAGTTGTTAGCTGACTCAGTTTTAGTAGCCCATAATGCTGCTTTTGATATGTCAGCACTGAGGCATGTTTTAGATTTATATGATATTAAGTACCCTGAAATAGATTATGTATGTACATATAAGTTAGCAACAAAGTTTTGGATAGGATTAGAGAATTATAAGTTGGATACGGTAAGTAAACATTTAAACTTTGAATTTTCGCATCATAATGCAGAAGAGGATGCAAAAGCCTGCGGAAATGTTCTTATTCACTGTATGAAAGAGAAGAATGTGAATTCGATAACAGAACTTTCTAACTGTGTAGGATTAAAAATAGGTAGGTTATTTGCAGCAGGATATACCCCTTGCAGTGTTGCAAAAGATAAGCATGGAATAGATGTTAAAGGGATAAAAGCGGAGACGTATAATTTTGATCCTGAACATGAATTTTATAATAGAAAAGTAGTATTTACAGGAACACTATCTAGCATGGAAAGAAAAGAAGCAATGCAAAAAGTAGTGAATGTTGGTGGTCTGATAGGAGATTCAATGACTAGTGATGTGAATTATCTAGTCATGGGGATGCAGGATTACTCAAAGTTTGCTGACGGGAAAGAAAGTAGTAAAACTAAAAAAGCAAAGCAGTTAATTGCATCAGGAAGTGAGTTGCAAATTATAGATGAAAACGAATTCTTGAGATTATTACAAAGTTAAATACTAAAGATACAGATTAACTTTACTGGGGTGATTGAATGATATCAAGAGAATTATTGATTAAAATTAATCAATGTTTTGAAAGTGCAAAAAAGCACTATAAAACTATAAGCATTAATATTCAGGAAGCACTTGAAAGTGAATTGAAGTTACCTCCAAGCTAAGCTTGGATGCGTGGACAGTGTTATACAGAAAGTTTTTCGACAACTAAAGACAAACATCACGGAAATTGGTATAATCTAATAGCGGCAGCTATGGAAAATACCAAAAAAGGAGTGATGTTTGTGATTAATAGTTTATCACACGCGAAGTGGGAATGCAAGTACCATGTAGTATTTATACCAAAATATCGAAAACAAACAATAATGGAAATACAGCAAATCCAAAATATTCTGGGCAAGAGGTTATTTTGTAACAACAGTAGGAGCTGACGAAGAAACAATCAAAAAATATATAAGAGAACAGCGAGCAGAAGAAATGGTAGAATAAAACCTATGCTGCCGCAAAATAATAATACTCGCTTTAGCGAAATGAGGGTGCGCCTTATAGGTGCTCATATCAACCCACCAGTTTCACTGGTGGTGAGCGGCGGGTGAGTGTGCCAAGCATGGAGACCTTAAAAAGTTAAATGATTACAAAGGAGAGTTGGTGTTATGGAAATTAACAAAAGAAAAAACAAAGTTACAGAGGAGTCACTAAAAGAAATACAAATGTGCAGTTGTGATGGTGAAATACACAACCAAAATAATTTCATTATAGCTTTATTTTTAGTATTAATAGGAATAGGTTCTAGTATTCTATATTACTATACTATGCTTGAGGGAACAAATTGGAGCAATAAGCAGATATTGTTATCTACGATACTAATAAGTTCTAATATTGCAGCTTGTTTAATGTTTTTTATGATTACTGATAAAGCTTGTAAAGTGATAGCTAATAAGTTTTTAAGACAATATTGGGTAATAAGTATAATTGTAATTATTATAGGTTCTGTATTATTTTTATTGTCGCATAATAGTGGTTGGGGACTTATAGGATTAATTGCAGTTTTAATGCCAGGGTATATGGGTATCGGGATATTAGGCATATTTATGTTACCTATAATTTGGTATAACCTGTTTTGTACCTCAAAGAGGCTATCTCATATTATTTTAGCTGTATCATTAATAATTAGTATATTATGCATGATAGGTATAAAAGCAGATGATGACTATAAAAAAGAGCTACTGAATCAAAGGAAATCTTATAATTCAAGTAATATTAACAATATAGCATTTATCTGAATAACCAGTACTATAATACATTTACGCCAGCAGAAAAGTTAATAATAAAGGATAGTACATGGTATACAGGAGATGACACTAACGAAATAGAAAAAAGTACACAAGCAAAGATAGGGTTACTTAGAAAAAGTGAGTATGAGTCTGCAAAATCGGCTGGGCTATTTTTAAATAGTGTAAATAATACACCATGGTGGCTTATAACTCCGTGCTCAAGTGCACCAAAATGCATTTGGTATATTAATAACAATGGGAATTTGGATAGACAACTTGTCTACTACCACGTGGGCGTGAGACCTGCTTTAAAAATAGATGAAACTAATGTTGTAAATAAAGTAACAGAAGGAATATATACGATTGAAAATGATGATATTGATACTTATGGGAAAACTAAAAACTCTAAATCAGTAAAAAAAGAATCAAATGTTAAAGATGTTATACTAAAAGAATTAAATTCAGGAGATATAATAATATTTCACGGAGAAAAATGGAAACTAATAAATCCATCGACAGGCCTATTGTTAAAGGAAATATGGATTGAAGATTTGAAATTTGACAATACAAGTACATATTAGAATGATAACCGTAACCTATATTCATGATAACCATTTGATAACCGTTTGATAACCAAAAGTGAAGTGATTATCAAAAATGAGGGTAAACGCTGTAAATATAGGGTTTTAATTGAAATTGGATATATATTACAAACACTTTGCTCAAAGTGTAATTTGGGAAAAAGCGATATTGAATAAAATATTATAAGGAGGGCTTTTAGTGAAAGAAAAATCTGATATACTAATATACACTGGAGAAGATGGAAAGGCAGAGGTAGAGGTAATATATAGTGATGAAAATGTATGGTTAAATGCAGAGACTATATCTAAATTATTTGAAGTAGAAAGACCAGCGATTACAAAGCACATAAATAATATTTATAAACAACAAGAATTAATAGAAAGTAGCACATGTTCCATTTTGGAACATGTGGGTCAAACAGGGCAGAAATATAAGGTGAAGTATTATAATCTTGACATGATTATATCAATTGGTTTTAGGGTGAATTCGAAGAAAGCAATTATAAGTTAGTAATTGAAGCTGAAAAATGTGAAAAAAGAAAGTAACTATGATAACCATTTGATAACCTACAGGATAATATGCCATTATATTCTGAGATATACATAGATATAAAAAAATAAAAAGTATCGCACATCCGCTTACTGTTCAAAGGGTTGAGAGATACTCTGTGATATTGTATGATATAGGATAACAAATGGAAAAGGGATACGATGCATGTGGAGACAGTCGTTAAACTTACAAGGAGAGAAACGACGAAGTAAGTTTTTTACGACTACCCATGTCAGGACTGCCCAAGAAGATGAGTGTGAGCGAAATCTGATTGGAAGCAGTCTACGGCTGAGACCATGGTGAAATTGGTCCGCAAATAGGCGAAAATATAGATGACATCGTAGATTTTAAGCCTAATTTACGAAGGAAATTGAAAGGAGCTATGCAGTATGGAAATGCCAGATAAAATTGAAGTTGCAATGTTTGCACTTTGCGGAATGAACTGCATGGTTTGCTATAAGCATTGCTATAATAAGAAGCCGTGTGATGGTTGCTTAAACAGCGATATTGGCAAACCAGAACATTGTCGAAAATGTAAAATTAAAGATTGCGTCAAAGAAAAAGGAATTTCTTACTGTTTTGAGTGTTCAGAATATCCTTGTAAGCGAATTAAATCACTTGAAAAAAGCTATAACTCTCGTTATGGTGCAAGTCTCATGGATAACAGCAGCAAAGTAAAAGAGATAGGACTTGTGGAGTTTATGATACTACAACAGAGAGAATATACCTGTTCTGTTTGTGGTGGCATAATCTCTATACATGACAATGAGTGTAGTGAGTGCCAGACAAAAAGTGAAATAAACGGGGTCAGATACCATTAGACAAATGGGGACGGTCCTAAAATGTCATAATAGAAGTGGATGCATATTTAGGGGAAGTGAAGATTATGAGTAATATTTAGGATGTAGATTTTGTCACATAATCTCCGTGGTGATGATAATGTAGAAATAAAAGTAATTGATATAAATGGAGAAGTTTTGACGAGATTGTAGAATAAAATTTAAGTAAATATATTGAAAAAGGTAGAAAAAGATGGTAGAATATAACAAAAAGCTTAGGATGTGTGATAGTGTGGAGATAAATGGTAAGGTAACAAAACAGATAGTAGAGGTTAAGTATTTGGTAGAGGATAATGCTTATAGGTATCGAACCATAATACGGTTTTTGTTTACGCAATATGAGAAAATAAAGTACTGGTTTTATAAAGAGGAAATATATGAGGAGCTTAAAAAGCATGATGTTTTTCGGGAGTATACGATGGATATGTGCCTGCAGGATTTGGAGGCTTTGGTTCGGTGGGGGAATATCGTTCCTGTGCAGGATACATCTAGGGTTCAGAGTATAGATGAGTTTAAGAACAAAAAATTTAGATATAGGCTTTCTGAATATACAGTTGAGATAGAGCGTATGACGATAAAACTTGAAAATTTATTTATAGAGGGTGCGTCGCTTGAACCTACCCTTATAGAAAGGCTTAAGCAGTACATAGTACAGTTTGATCATATGCACGGCAAGAGCGAAAAAGAGCTTAGCATTTGGTGGGATGACTTGAATATAAGTTTTAAAAGGCTGAATCAAAACTATCAAGACTACATAAGAAATTTCCAAAGCATGAAGGCTGATGAGCTATTAAAGAGTAAGGAGTTTATCGTATATAAAGATAAATTTGTGGAATATTTGCGGGATTTTATAAAGTCTTTGCAGGATAATGCACATCAGATAGAGAAATATTTAAATCATATAACTCCTAAGATGGAAAGTGAAGTTATACTAAGGCTTGTAAATTATAAAAAGTCAATACCCCAAATAGAAATAGAAGTGGTTACTCGTGAACAAATCAGGGACAACATTGCGGGGGTTTGGGATAATATAAAGGAGTGGTTCCTAGGTAGCAAAGGAATGATAAGTGAGTCTGAGAAGCTGCTAGAAATAACAAATGATATCATAAGGAAGATGACGAGATATGCTGTACATTTAGCTGAGAGTAGTCGAATGGTGGTTAATCGAAAAGAGGAGTATATTAAGATAGTTACTCTTTTTTCTGGTTGTAAAGACATACACGAGGCTCACAAGCTTGCGTCACATTTATTTGGGATAGAGAGAAGTAGACATATAAAGGGAAACCTGACTAGGGATACAGAAAGTATAAACAGCAGCATTTATGAAGAAAAGCCGATGCTACTAGATATCAAGCCGAGAATAAGAGCTTATAGGGAAACCTTTGAGAAGACCGTGATACGTGATAATACGGATAAGAAAAAGGAGGCTCTAGAGGCTTACCTTGAGGGTATTGCACGTGATATGGAGACAGTCAATAGCTATATAAATGAAGGCATACTAGACTTTAAAGTCTTGCCAGTTATAGAAAAAAACACCCGAAAGATATTGCTAAGATGGCTGGCCAAAGCACTTGCAAATACAAGTAAGATTACTAAAACTGAGGATGGTAGACGAGTTGAAATACTGAATCCAGATACTAGAGAACGCTGTGTGCTAAAATCAAAGGATGGGGAACTAGAGATGCCGGGGTACGTGCTAGAGGTCAGAGGTGAGAGGTCGGAGGTGGGAAAATGAATGAATTTGAGATATTGCTTGAAAATAGGTGGGTTGTTCGTGAGAAAGATAGTGACATGTATTATAGAGTGAAAAATAAGCTGGATGATTATAAGGAATTTATAAAAGAAAAGCTCGGGTATAGCATAATTGTTAACCCTAAATTCATAAAGCTAGAGAAAAAGCCAGGAATGGCTGAGAGCTTTATGGGGATTCTTTATTTTGAGTCGGTACAGGAATACAAGTTCCTGACCATAATACTGATGTTCTTAGAGGATAAGGGTGCGGAGGAGCAGTTTATACTTTCACAGCTTACTGACTATGTCGAGAGTAAGTATGAGGGCGAGACTAAGGTTGACTGGACCATATACACCCATAGAAGGCGACTTATCAAGGTGTTAAGGTATGCTACAGAGCAGTATTTGATAAAGGTCACTGACGGTGACGACTCACAGTTTGTAAACAGTGAGTCAGGTGAGGTTCTGTACGAAAACACAGGGCTTTCTAAGTATTTTCTAAATCATTTTAATGAAAGCATTTTAAACTACGAAAGCTTTAAGGATTTTGAGAAAAGCTCGCTTGAGGATGTAAATACGGATAAGGGAATATTTCTAAGGAATAGGGTATACAGGAAAATATTTATGTCGCCAGTTGTGTACAACGGCGGAGCGGAGGATATGGACTATCTTTATATAAAAAAGTATAGAAGTGTAATAGAAAATGATATAGAAAAGCTATTTGATTCCAGCTTTCAAGTACATAAAAACGGAGCAATGGTGCTACTTTCAGAAGACAAAAACTACAAAGAGGTATTCCCAAGCGACAAAAACATATCAGACATAGTGCTTCTAGTAAATGGTGATATATGTGCTCGCTTGAAAAACGGAGAGCTTATAAAAGCCGAAAGAGACGTGATAACCGTGTCACTGCCACGCTTTGAGAGAATAATAAATGAAACAAGAAATAAAAACAACCACAACTTCGGCAAAAGCTACCGTGAAATGGGGATAAATGAGTTTGTAGAGGAAGTAAAGGAATATATGTACTACTACAGATTTATCGATATGCATGATACTGAGGTGGATATATTGCCGATGGTCGGTAAGGTGGTTGGGGGATATAAACTAGAGGTCGGAGGTCAGAAGTCAGAGGTCGGAAATAAATGAGGGCGTAAGCCCTCCTCGTAGGGCACCGGCATGCCTGTGCCAATCAGCGGTGGCGAAGCACGGCGGCTGATATGAAAAATATTTTGAAAAGGAGATTCTAAAGATGGATTTTTTTAGTTTGATGTTTAAAGTGGCACCAGCCTTAATTATGATATTTAAATTAGGAATAGATCCGAAAGAGGAAGAAATACTTGAGCTAACAGAAGAGCAATATGAGAAATTAGAATTAGGCGAAGATATTGACAAATCTAAAAAATGGTATATGTGGTTACCACCAAAACAAGCTTATGAGAGCAATGAGATTATGGTAATGAATGAAGATGATAAAGAGTTCTTGTTCGAGGCGGCAAGAATGATTGAACGTTATTGCCAAAAAAGCAATAAAACCTTTGATAATTATGATGATAAGCTTAAATATGCAGCAAGTGTGATGCCAGGGGAATTCTCTGAAAATACAAAGTATGAAAAGGTAAAAATTAAGATTATAAAATAACTACATGGGCAGATATAGTTAAATAGTGCAAGTTAAAGGATGAAATAGTTAAAAAACAATCCATAACTTTAACGATTAAATAAGGAGGTTACTATGAAAAATGATTTAGCAATTTTTGAAGACTATGATATTCGTCGTCAGTATGATAAAGAAAAAGAAATGTGGTACTTTTCTGTAATAGACATTATTCGAGTTCTGATACAACAGGCAGATTATCAGACGGCTAGAAAATATTGGAACAAACTTAAAGAACGTTTAAATAAAGAGGGAAGTGAAACGGTGACAAATTGTCACCAGTTGAAAATTGAAGCAGCAGATGGTAAATTAAGACTAACAGATGTTGCTGACCCTGAAACTTTACTTAGGCTTATTCAATCAGTTCCTAGCCCAAAAGCTGAGCCGATAAAGCTTTGGCTTGCAAAAGTGGGTTATGAGAGAATGCAGGAACTAGTAGATCCGTCTCAAGCAATTGATAGAGCAAGAGAAACATGGAAGAAGCATGGACGAAGTAAAAAGTGGATAGAACAACGAATGATGGGACAAGAAACGAGGAATAAACTTACGGATTATTGGAAAGAACATGAAATAAAAGAAGGCGAAGAGTATGCCACACTCACAAATATTATTCATCAAGAATGGTCGGGACTAAGTGTAAAAGAACACAAGAATATTAAAGGATTAAAGACACAAAATTTAAGAGACCATATGAGTGAAGCTGAGCTAATTTTTACAGCTTTGGCAGAACTTTCAACAAGGCAAGTTGCTGAAAGTATTGAGGCGACAGGTATAGAAGAAAATAAATTAGCAAGTAAAACAGGTGGAGGAATTGCTAAATCTGCTAGATTGGAATTAGAAACAAAAACTGGAAGGAATGTAGTTACTGATGAAAATTATTTACCTGCAAAAATTAACAAAGAAGTAAAATAAAATCAACAAGGGAGGCAAACCAGCATGACGGAAAGATGGAAGATAAATCGTATAGGGTTTATAAATTTTTGGTATTATGATGATGAGGAGTTTGATTTTGTTGACGGGAGGCTTCTTCTGCGCGGGGCAAATGGTTCGGGGAAGTCTGTTACTATGCAGAGTGTTATTCCGCTTCTGCTTGACGGTAATAAAAGCCCTAGTCGGCTTGACCCTTTTGGTACTAAGGCTAGGAAAATCGAGAATTATCTGATAGAAGATGGTGATGATATTGATGAGAGAACAGGGTATTTATATATGGAGTTTGCAAAGCCCGAGTCAAATGCTTATATGACTATAGGTATGGGGCTTCGTGGTGTGAAGGGCAGGAGTGTTGACTCATGGGGGTTCGTGGTAACTGATGGAAGGCGGATAGGGCAGGATTTGTATCTGTATAAAGAAATGGGCGGTAAAATACCTTTGACGAGACGTGAACTGCAAAACAGGCTGAGTGAGGGTGGACAGGTTTTTGAGGCACAAAAAGAGTATATGAGTATGGTAAATAAGCTGTTGTTTGGCTACGAGTCAATTGATGATTACGATGAGCTGATAAAGCTAGTCGTACAGCTTAGGAGTCCAAAGCTTTCTAAGGATTATAAGCCTACGGTAAGCTACGAGATAATGTCTAATTCGCTACAAACGCTATCAGACGAGGATCTTATGCCTATGTCTGAGGCAATAGAAAATATGGATAATATAAAAAGTCAGCTTGAGTATTTACTTCAAAGTAAGAAAGGGCTTGACCGGATAATAAAGGAGTATGACCAGTACAATAAATTTGTTCTCGTGGAGAAGGAAAGTAGGCATATGGATGCAAAGCTTACATTTGAACGGATAAAGCGAGATATGGTAGGTTATGAAAAGAGTAAGGAATTGTTTGAGAAAGAGGAACAAAGGTGTGATGAAAATCTCGGTAAGCTTGGAGTAGAAAAAGAGGCTCTAGAGGACAAGCAGGCAAAGCTAAACGCACAAGATATTATTGCGATAAAAGAAGAGCTAGAGAAGACAAAACGGAATATAGTAGACTACGAGGCAGATAAAAAGAGGAAGGACGGGGCACTAGAAGAGAAAAAGGCAAGCGAAAGGCAGATAGCCATGTCTATAAAGAAGACGGCGGACGACTCAGAGGTAATAAAGGAAGAGATAATAAAGGTTTTAGGTGATATGGACGATGCATCTGATGAGTTCAAATTTGACGAGCAGAGATTTTTTAGCGATGAGCTTTTAAAGAAAATTGACGGAGCATATAGCTTTAGCTATGTGAAGAAGGCGGTAATAGACTATAAAAAGAGAATTGCGGATGTACTTGAGATTTTGAGGGAGACAGATAGGACTAGTATTGACTATGAACGCAAGATAAAGGGCTTGGAGGATATAAAAAAGTCAAGGGATGAGAAAAACCGCAGGTCAGGCGAGGCATATAATCTTTTATTACATGAGAGAGAAAATAGTATAGAAAACATGTATGCGTGGGAGAAAGGCAATGAAATTTTCAAGATAGAAAAGGAAAATCTAGTAAAACTTGCACAGATTATAGAAAACTACGGAGAAGAGGATACACTTGGTGAGGTTAGGGAGCGATTATTCACACATAAATCTGTGACTGCATCTGTTTTTGATACTGCCATAAATGAATGGAAAGCCGAAATTAATAGGATAGATAAAGTCATAAACGATAGACGTGATGAAATCGAGGAATGGAAAAATAAAAGAGAGCCTGAGCCTGAGCTTTTTGATAAGGTGAGGAAAAATAGGGATAGGCTCACAAGTCTAGGCGTACCTCACATACCTTTGTATAAGGCGATAGACTACAAGGGTGATATAGAAGAAAAATATAAAGGGATTATAGAGGAAGCATTTGTAGATATGGGGATAATAAATGCTTTGATTGTTGAGCCAAAGTATAAAGCTGTGGTGCTTGCGATGGATACCGATATGGCGGACAAGTATATATTTGCTGAGCCAAATTTTTTTAAGCTAGAGCTTTCTCAGTACCTAAAGATAGAAGGTATGATGGCGGATGATATAAATAAGGAATACGTAGACAACGTAATCAAGAGCTTTATGGCGCATGATGGAGACCAATCGGTGCCGTACATAAACGAGCAGGGTGAGTATAGGCTAGGGGTTGTGACTGGTAAGGTATCTGGAATATATGATGCAAAGTATATAGGAATAGCTGCGAGAAAGAGATATAAGGAGCAGATGATAGAAAACCTGAAAGCGGAGATAAAGAAGCTTTCTTTAGAAAAGGAAGAGATACAGTCGAAGATAGAGATAATAAAGGGTAAGCTAGCATTACTTGACGCTGAGTATAAGGCTTTCCCAAGCAAAGCTGACCTTGAGGCTGCGAATAAAATGTATAAAAATGCTAAGTTTGAATATGAGCAGGAGTGTCAAAAGCTAGATAAAATGCAGGCTGAAATAGATGTCGTGTACAAGGAGATAAAAGCATTAAAGGAAAAGATTATAGAGCATTCACAAAAGATATTCTTAAGGCCCATTGATGCAAGTACATACGCACAAGCGATAGCAGAAATAGAGGTTTACAACAATCAGTTATTCGAGGTAGAGAGTAAACATATAAAATATATAGCAAAAATGGAGCAGACAAGCTCACTCACTACTCAGCATGAAGGCATATTAGATGACATAGATAATATAATATATGACGCTGAAAGAGTGCAAAAACTGATAAAGGTTGCAATGGAAAAAGTAACTAATTACGAGAAGCAACTAGAGCTCACAAATTATGATAAGATTAAGGAAGAGATAGATTATTGCAGTAGGCGACTACGAGAGATAGAGCTAGAGATACTAGAAAATACTAGGAATGCTGCAAGCTATAAGGAAAAAGCAACACAAATGCTACAAAAAATAGAGGAGTCAAAGCCACAGGCGGCTAAGGCAGGGGAGCTGGCCGCTGTTTATCAAAGGAGCTTTGATGCCGAACAAAGGCTGGGGTATGCAATCTTTGAGGAGGGCATGAGGAGTCTGCTAAAAAGTAGTAAGGGGCTAACAGATTACTCGGATGTGCTGATACAAACGCTTGAGAAAAACAGCAGTGACCTGAGGGATTACACTATAACAACCGAGCATATACTAGGGGAAAGCGATATATCGGATGATAAGGATATAGCTGAAGCCGGGAAGCGAGGAAGAAGAATAGACATAACTGCGCAGGTGCAAGGCAAAAAAGTAAGCATATATGTACTAAGGTCAAACATTGAGGACGAAATAGAGATAAATAAAAACACCCTAAATGAAAACGATAGAGAGCTTTTTGAGGATATATTAGCAAATACTATTGCAAAGAAGATACGTGTGAAGATTTTCCACAGCGAAAACTGGGTAAAAAAGATGAATGCACTCATGGAGTCAATGAACACCTCAAGTGGGCTATCGTTTAGCCTTTCGTGGAAACACAAAAAAGCCGAGACTGAGGAACAGCTAGGAACGAAGGAACTGGTCGAGATACTGATAATGGATGGCAACTTACTCGGAAGCGAGCAAAGAGACAAGCTATCGAGACACTTTAGGTCAAAGATAGCTGAGGCTAAGGGAAAACTAGAGGATGAGGGGAAAACAAAAACCTTCCACGCGATAATGAAGAACCTGCTCGACTATAGACAGTGGTTCGAGTTCCAGCTACACTACACTCGTGAAGGTGACAAGAAAAAAGAACTAACTGACAACGCATTCTTCACATTCAGTGGAGGAGAAAAAGCGATGGCGATGTACGTACCACTGTTTTCAGCGGTCTACGCGCGCTACGAAAGCGCAAGAAGCGACTGCCCGAGAATAATATCACTCGACGAGGCGTTTGCAGGGGTCGACGAAAACAACATTCGCGATATGTTTAGGCTTATGGTGGAGCTGGATTTGAGCTTTATCATAAACTCACAGGTGCTATACGGGGATTATGACACAGTGCCGAGCTTGGCGATATCTGAGCTGATACGGCCGAATAATGCGAAATTTGTGTCGGTGATACGATATAGGTGGGATGGTAGTAGGCGGGTTTTGGTGTAGGGTGAGGTTTTATGCCTCACCGCACGAGGTCAGTCACAAAATTGATGGAAATAATGGAGAGATTTTAAGATGAATATAAAATTTATAATAGGGGGCAAAAATAATATATGAAAAACAGTATTTTAAATTATGAAGTTGTAAGTAAAGATAATATTGATCTAGCAATTAAAGTGCAAAATACTATTTTCCCAGAGGAAAATGGAGCACAAAACTTTATTGATAGTATTGGTGATTATACATATATAAAAGAGTTGATTTTTTGGATTGTATTGCATGATGAGAATCCTGTAGGTATAATAGGGCTGTACTCTTATCTAGAATACCCCGATGATGCTTTCATGGGATGGTACGGAGTATTACCGAATTCAAGAAGTATGGGATTTGGTAATGAAATTTTTGATTTTTTTGAAGATTATTCTAGAAGTCAAGGGTACAAGAATATTAGATTGTATACAGATGATATAGATAATCTTGATGCTATCAAACTGTATTATAAAAAAGGAATGATATCAGAAGAGTATACAAATCAAACTGACGTTATACATTCAATAGGTAAAATTTTGATTTTATCTAAAAGTTTAACAGAAAGACCAACAGAAAAATGGGATAATAAATATTTAGGGTTAACGGCTCAAGTAGAAAGACAAAATTGTTAAACATATTATACGAGGGGGCATTTAAGTGGAAAATAAATTAAACAAAGGTCATATAATCATATATCAAACAGAAGATGGAGTTACTAAAATAAATGTTAGGATTGAAAATGAGACAGTTTGGCTGACCCAAACTGAAATTGTGGAATTGTTTCAGACTACTAAATCAAATATAAGTGAACATATAAAGCATATATTTGAAGAAGGTGAACTTGACGAGATTTCAGTAGTTCGGAATTTCCGAACTACTGGTCCAGATGGAAAATTGTATAACAAAAAATATTACAACCTAGACGTAATCATATCCATAGGCTACAGAGTAAAATCTCACAGAGGTGTACAATTCAGAAGATGGGCAAGTAGTATTCTAAAAGAGTACATAATAAAAGGGTTCGCAATGAATGATGATTTGCTTAAAAAAGCTGGTGGTGGTAACTACTTTGATGAGCTACTACAAAGAATCAGAGATATCCGCTCGTCAGAAAAAGTTTTCTGGCGAAAAGTTCTTGATATTTATGCAACAAGCATTGACTATGACTCTAAGGCAGAAATGACGATAAAATTTTTCAAGATTGTTCAAAATAAGATGCACTGGGCTGTTCATAATCAAACGGCTGCAGAAGTTGTATATAATAGAGCAGATTCAGAAAAAGATTTCATGGGACTTACGAGTTTTAAGGGAAACAAGCTAACGAAGGAAGAAGTTATTATAGCCAAAAACTACTTGACGGAGAAAGAACTCAATATGCTGAATCGAATTGTAACAGCTTATCTGGAGATAGCTGAGATACGAGCACTTGATAGAGTACCAATGTATATGAAAGACTGGATAGAGCAGATAGATGAATTTTTGAAAATGAGCAGGAAAGAGATATTGACGCATTTTGGTAAAATATCGGCAGAAGAGGCAAATGAGAAGGCTTTGATTGAGTATGAGAAGTACAGGGAAAGGACGAAAAATGATTTGTCTGAAGTGGAGAGGCATTTTATAGAAGCACTTGAAGGTATGAGTAAGGAAATCAAGAAAATCGGAAATAAGTAAACTGGGATAACAATTAGGAGCTGAAACGCATGAAAAACACCCAAGAAATAGTCGAATACCTAAAATCCACCCCAGGACTTTCGCGTCTTATAAAAGGCTTACGCGGGAAATATGAGTCGCTTAGTAAAACTGGTGGGACAGTCACTATAACGAATCTAACATCGGTTGAAAAAGAAGCCTTGTCGGGATTATTCGGTGAGGATTTTTATAGTAAAAATGATGCGCGAATATCTATAGCAAAATTCAAGAAAGCTTTGGAGCGGACTAGGTTCCTTGATGTTGACTTGTTTGATATTCTAGAGCACTACTACGGAGAGGACATAATGTCAAAACAAGAAGTGCGTGAGATTCAAAAAAGTGAGAGGGAGAGATTTGATAGAGAAATGCTGGAAATACTTAAGGATTCAGAGTTTAGATATACGTATGAAGAGGGTGTGAAGACCAAAATAGCCTCATTTAATAAGTTGATAACCCCGATATATAACAAAAATATGGATAAACTTGCGAAAGTGTTAAAGAGTATAGACGTGGCTGTGCAACAGCTTCCGTACAAGATTAATTCACTGGAAATGCTACCAATATTTGCAGCACGCATGACAAAGGATCCGCACGGGTTTGATGATGATTCCATTCTTCAAAAGATTATGATGTACCACTTGTGCAGGATTTTTGAGATAGCACACCCTAAAAACGTCGAGGATAAAAATGAAATATTGTTTATGGCAGGCTTGGTAAGGGACGATTTGTCGAGCTTTGTATATACAAAAGGGCTTATTGCACGCAAGAAAAATGTCGTACATAAAGGCTGGCAGGGGTTTTATGAGGCGAATGAAATATTGCAGCTGACGCTTCTAAATCTGCTAGAAGTGGACGAGGTAATAGCTGCAAACTCCATAGTTTACGTAGTTGAGAACCCAATGGTGTTTAGGGAAATGGCAAAAAATACTGCGAAAGATGTGGCGCTAATATGTACTTACGGGCAGCTACGGCTTGCTGCGAAAAACTTGCTAGACAAGATTGCAAAGGGTGGTAGCACTATATATTACTCTGGCGACTTCGATCCCGAAGGGATGCGGATAGCAGATAGTCTTAAGAAAAAATATAAAGAAAAGCTAAAGTTATGGTGTTACGATGTTAAGTCCTACCAGACCTCAATTTCAAAAGAAAAGATATCAGAAAGCAGACTAAAGAAACTGGATTCGCTAGAGGATGACGAGCTAAGACAAGTGGCGGTGCTTATGAGGACGGAGAGACGAGCGGGATATCAGGAGAATATGATGGGAGAGCTATTTATGGATTTGTAGAAAGTTTTGGACTTCAAATGTCCAAATGGAAAGTCTGATCCCATTGCGTTTCCATTTTGTTCTTTTTTAAACTCACATGAGATAGCTACTTTAGTGGTTTATTGCTTCTATTCATGATGTTGATATCATTATCGCTCGTAATTTCCTGAATTCCTTGTTGACATTCGTCTATCATACTCACCAATCATTTGTCTTACATGCCCATCAATATTTGTACCATTTGTAGGGTCTATTAAACTACCCTGTTTAGTTGTAGATAGGTCTTTGTAACCAGCATTATCTAATTTGCCGATTCCCACTTCATGTGCAATCTCTTCCTGAAATTTACCAGATTTAAGTTTTGCAGGATTTATATGTGAACTATTATTTTTACTCATTTAATTACCTCCATGTATATATTTATATTTTCTTAATTAGTTTTTGAGGATTGGTTTAAAACTATGCAAAACTTTGCATGTAATTAGAGTAATATTTTTTTTGAAAAAAGTATATAGTTTTCTTAGTTGCAAATAATATGTTAAGGGTGATAAAATGGAGATAGAAAAGGTTGTGAAAATATTTAACGGTAATGAGATGGTAAATGTTTATTATGGAGAAGAAAAGGTATGGATTGAAGATGTTGATGAGAGTAAGGATATAGCTATTGTTAGACATCTAGAGGATGATATGATGGAAAACGTAAAGGTATCTGAATTGAGGGGAGAAGTATGATAATAAGGGAGATAAAAGACTTAATTGAAAATAATAATTATGGAGTTTTAGCAACTAGTTATGAGGGATTTCCTCTTTCTAGTCCTGTGGAATATTATTTAAATGATGGAAACGAAATATTTATACCTTCTGTTGGAGGGAATAAATTTAAAAATTTAAATATTAATAACAATGTCTGCTTACTGGTTAATTCTAAATTTGAGGATAACTTTAGAATGAAAGGAGTTCAGATATTTGGGAAGGCAAGCATATATGATAAAAACACAGATACATTTGATATGGCGAGCAAATATATAGATGATACTGAAGTTCTTTTGGATGATCAAACAAAAATAATAAAAATATCACCAGTTAAAATAATATATTTGAATTCACTAAAAACTGGGGAGAAAATAAAATATGAAGTTGAAATAAACTAATGGTAAGCTAAAAAATAATGCTATGATTTTTTTCATAGCATTATTTTTTATAACTAGATACCCAATTCTTTTCTTTTTTTCTCAATATGCTCTTTGTATATTTCTATAGTTTTTTCTGCATCCATTTCGACTACCACTTTACCAAGTCCTAAACTTTCGGTAGTTTCGGTAAGTGTTTTTACTACTACATCACTTCCCGTAATTGATGGTACAGGTGCAATGTGTACCAACCATCCTAACGCAACTGCAGTACATGCATCAGCTACCGCTTTTTGCTCAAGATATTCTGGAGCTCCTATTACTATTGGCAGCTTATCTGTGTCAACATTTAGCTCATCAGCTATTTCCATTGCTGTCTGTGTCATTTTACCTATATCTACACAAGCACCATAGCTCAGTACTGGCGGAATTCCGAGTTGTTTGCAAACTGTTTTTAGTCCTTCGCCCGCTTCATCGGCTGCATTTGGATTGGTTAAGCCTGTATACTCCATAACTGAGGATGTACACCCTCCAGAAAGAACTAAAATATTATTTTCGATTAAGCCTTTTGTTATCTTGAAAATGTTACTTCCACCTTGTCCATATCTAGCAGTAGTACACCCAACCATTGTTGCAATTCCTCGTATATTTCCATTTACGATTTGTTCTATCAAAGGTTTAAAACTGCCACCTAAGGCTTCCTTGACAGACTCTGTGCTAAAGCCCACCATACAATCTGATTTATATTGTGGTATATAAACCTTTATACTTGATGCTTTACGTTTCTTATATGATGTAATAGCCATATCTAATGCTTTTTCTGCCTGTTCCTTCATCTTTTCTGGTATAAAGTCAAGGGTTTCAGTTCCTTGCAGCTTTATAACTGGATGTGTACTCAAAAGTTTTGTTCCAAACTGTTTAGCATAAAGAGGAAGCGTAGGCACTGTACAGTTGTAATCAAACATAAACAAGTCAACCACGCCTGTTGCAAGAAGATATTCCTCAGATAACCACTCACCCTCTTGACCGCCATACCCTTTTTGGTTTTGAGTGCCTGAGTAATTAAGAATTTGTTGCCCTTCACAAACATGTCCCAAAATCTGCAATCCACTAGCTCCTGCATCTTTTGCTTTCTGCTGCCATTCATCTGTAGAGGCTAGGTCAATCGCGATATGAGCCAAAAGTGGCATATGACCATTAGTGATTACATTTATCATATCTTCTTTTAGTAGTCCCATGTTCTGTTGTTTCATTTCTATTCTTTGTGTACCCATAAGCATTTCTTGAATAATGTCTAATAAAAATAATCCTTGATATTCATTTGCTATACCTAAACGCACACTATTTAGTAAAAATTCAACGGGATCTGATCTAAAGTTAGTCATACATGTTGTCTGTGCATAAGCTACCTCGCTATAAGCTCCTCCAGGAAATAAACCGAGTTTTTTCCAGAGTTCCTTACGTTTAGTTGGTGCAAAAGCTTCAACAGCTTTAGACTGGATATGATATTCGCTGTGTATATCACCGATTACCCAATTAGCAAAATCAACCGCTACTTGATTTATGTCCTTATTTGCATCTAGTCCAGCCATATCTGCAAACTTTTTAAGTTTTTCGGGATCTCTAATTTTTAAACCACTTTCGGGATGCTCGCCTGCAGCTCTTAATGTACGTGCTGCCTGATGAGCATGAAATACGTTTGCTGATGTACCTATCGTTACATGTCTATACATAAAGTTTCTAGCAACCATAGTATGTGCATCAACTCCACAAGTTCCTCTAGGTGTTTTTGAACTTATACGGCAAGGACCATTAGCACACAATTGGCATGACAAACCTTCAATACAAAATTTACACTGAATAGGTTGTTGCTGACTAAATCTATCAAAGACATTTGTAATGCCTGCCTTGTTTACAACTTGGTACATTTCTCTCATTGCAGGGTCAATAATAACATTTAAAGGATAGCCTTCTTTAGTTTGGTCGCCTTTCGAAATATGCTCTCTTTGCCATTTATGAACCTCATTCATTACTTCTGGTAGTTTATCGATAGTATTATAATCGATATTTTTATCATTGAAATAATCTTCATTCATAGTTGGATCATTATAATCATTTTGTGTGAGCTGAGACCCTAGAGTACTATTAGCTTGAGCTCCTTCCATTCTTTCTGCACTTCTGTTGTAAGATTGTTTAATATTATCATCTGCCATAAGAAAACCCCCTTTTCCTGTTCATTAGTTTTTGAAGGTATAGAAATAATATACATTATAATTTTACAAATATAAGTTTATCCTGACTTACGTTAAAAACGTATTGACATACTAAAATTAGTTTGATATATTTAAAATAAAACTTTATATTATGTCGAAATGTACAAAGAGATAATACAAGTCATAAAAGTACAAAATCTAATCAACTAAATATTTAAGAATAAAAATACTGAATCTAATACTAAGTATAGTAATATTAGCTAATACATAAGATAAAAAATGGGGGAGATAAGATTGGGATTAATTAAAACACTAGATGAAAAGTGTGTGGGGTGTAACAGCTGTATTCGAGAATGTCCAGTGGACATTGTAAATAAAAGCATATCTACAGAAAAAGGTAATAAAATAAGTTTAAATGAGGAAAACTGTATAAGCTGTGGAGCATGTATTAAAGTTTGTTCACATGGAGCAAGATATTATGATGATGATATAGAAAAGCTTTTTCTAGATTTATCAAAAGGAGAAAAAGTATCTTTGGTAATAGCTCCTTCAATAAGGACGAGTTTTAAACATGAGTATAAAAAACTTTTTGCATACCTAAAAAGCCTTGGAGTAAATAAAATATATGATACATCCTATGGAGCTGAAATTACAACATGGGCTTATATAAAATATATAACTATAAATAAGGTTGCAGGTACTATCTCACAGCCATGTCCGGTTGTAGTAAATTATATAGAAAAATACCAACCTGAGTTGATAAGCAAGTTATCACCTGTACAGAGTCCTATGATGTGCACAGCAGTTTTTATGAAAAAATATGATAATATTAATGAAAAACTGGCATTTATATCGCCATGTATAGCTAAAAAGAATGAAGTGGATGACATTAATACAGGTAGTTATGCAAGCTATAATGTTACATATAATAATCTGAAAAATTATATACATGATAAAAAAATAAACTTGGCAAGTTATAAAGAAGAAGAATTTGATGATATGGGATATGGGCTAGGATCTATATTCCCAATGCCCGGAGGTCTCAAGCAAAACGTTGAATATCATGTACCATCTGCATGGGTACGTCAAGTTGAGGGACATAAAGAGTTTTGTGAATATTTAGAAGGATATGAGGAAAGAGTCAAGGCAGGTAATAAAGAGCTACCTTTGTTAGTTGATATTCTCAACTGCCCGAAAGGTTGTAACTGGGGTACAGGCACAGTAAGAGAAGAACAAAATGATTATGATGATGTTGAAGTTATAATGAATAAGGAAAAACTAAAATTAAAGGATCATGAAAAGGGTATATTAAAGAAAAAGTATGATTTATTTGAATATTTTGATAAAAATTTAAATGTGGAGGATTTTTACAGGAGATATTCTGATAAAAAGGTGGAAATATATAATCCAAGCAAGCAAGAGATAGAAAATGAATATAAAAAGCTAGAAAAATATACAGAAGAAGATAAAATAATAAATTGTAAAGCATGTGGATACAATAGTTGTGAAAACATGGCAATAGCTATGTGTAGAGGGTATAATAATGAGAGTAACTGTATAAATTATAATAAACAACAAGTTGAAAACGAAAAACTTGAATTTAAAGAACATAAAGAGGAATTTGAGGGATTATTGGCGGATGCAAAGAATGTGACAGAAGAGAAAATAGAATTTTCTAAAAAACTAGAAGAAAAGGTACAAGCAATAATTAGTTCATTAGATGGAGTAAGTGAAAGTAATGAACAAGTTAACGAGAGTATAGATGTTATAGCAAAAAAAGTAGCCCATGTAACTGATGTAGCATCAAATTTGAAAAGTATAGTTGATACTATAGAAAAAAACATAAAAACGTACTCAGAGACTTCAGAAATAATAGTTGATATATCTGATAAGACAAACCTACTGGCGCTAAATGCCTCTATTGAAGCAGCTCGCGCAGGTGAAAGTGGAAAGGGGTTTGCTGTAGTTGCAGACGAAGTTAGAAAGCTTGCAAAACAAACTAAAAATTCAGCAGAAACAACAAGAGATAATAACGCAAAGACAATACCTATGATAAAATCAATAATTGAGGTTTCTAATGTGTTGCTTGATGAGATGGGTAAAGTAAATTATAATATGCAAAATATACTTGCACAATCTCAAATTATTACAAGTACTACAGAAGATATAACGAAAACTGCAAATAAGTTACTAAACGAAAATTAAAAGATATGTAGTTATATACGTTAATCGCTAAGGGTCAATTTCCCGCAGCTCTGCTGCGGGGAAAATTCATTATATCTACCAAAATTAATAGGACAGAATATTATTCTGTCCTATTAATTTTGGTAGATATAACTTAAGATTTGAGGTGAAATATATTATATTCTTGCTACACCTGTTTTTCTTGCTGCTTCTGCTACGGCTGCTGCAACTGTTTTACCTATGCCTGGTTCAAATGGTGATGGAATTATATAGTCAGGTTTTAGTTTATCGGCTGTTACAAAACCAGCTATTGCATAAGCTGCAGCAATTTTCATTTCGTCATTGATGTCACTTGCACGAGCATCTAGAGCACCTCTGAAAACACCTGGGAAAGCTAATACATTATTGATTTGATTAGGAAAGTCGCTTCTGCCACTGCCGACAACCGCAGCACCAGCAGCCAAAGCTACCTCGGGCATAATCTCAGGTACGGGATTAGCCATAGCAAAAATTATTGGATCATGCGCCATAGTTTTTATCATTTCTGCGGTTACAAGGTTTGGAGCACTTACACCAATAAAGACATCGGCATCTATTAAGATATCAGAAAGGCTACCTTTCTTCATGCTTTTATTAGATATATCAGCCATAAGTTCTTTTTCAGAATTAAGGTTATCTCTTCCTTTATAAATAGCACCGATTTTGTCACATAATACGACATTTGCAAGCCCCATGCTCATAAGTAGCTTTGTTATAGCAATAGCTGCTGCACCTGCACCACTGATTACAACACTGATATTTTTAATATCTTTTTTTACTACTTTTAAAGCATTAATCATGGCTGCAAGAACTACAATAGCAGTTCCATGCTGATCATCGTGAAATATAGGAATATCACAAACCTCTTTAAGTCTTCGCTCAATCTCAAAGCAACGAGGTGCAGATATATCTTCTAAATTAATACCTCCAAAGCTTCCTGCAAGCAAACGTACTGTGTTTACGATATCATCAACATTTTTGCTGCGGATACATAAAGGGAAAGCATCAACATCGGCAAAAGTTTTAAATAGTACACATTTTCCCTCCATTACAGGCATGCCAGCCTCGGGCCCGATATCTCCTAGACCTAAAACAGCTGTTCCGTCAGTTACAACGCCAACAAGGTTCCATCTTCGTGTATATTCATATGAAAGATCAACATTGTTTGAGATTTCTAGACAAGGTTCAGCAACACCTGGTGTATAGGCTATTGTTAGATCTTGTTTATTTTTAACCTGGGCAGTACTGATAACTTCTATTTTGCCCCTCCACTCTTTATGAGCTCGAAGAGCATCTTCTTTGATTGACATAGTGTCACTCCTTAAATAGATACTCAACTTTAAATAATATAAAAGTTGGCTTAAATTGTTATTATTAGTTATAGTATATCATAAGAAATTAAATTTGGAAATATATACAACTAAAATTTTAAATATTAAAAAAAATCTACATTTTACAATGAATTTAAAAAAGCGATTGATTAAAATCAGTCGCTTTTTATATAATACCATGTTTATAGTTGATAATTATAATACAGGTTAGATAGGTGTTTATAGTCTGGGTTTGTGACAGAGTTTGTGAGATAAGCCGTCTCGGATGTAGCATCTTTTCTGTGTTTGTTTAGTGCTGATATCATTCCTTCAGCGGTTTTTATTCCTATGTCATGGCCGTAGTAGGTTCCGTTACCGAGGTCAATTACATTCTCACCTCGCCACTCTGGTGTTTTAGGGTCAAAGTCTGGATTTTTAAAGTATCTACAATCCCCAGGTGTTTGAGTAGATGGACTCTCTTTAGTAGAAATACCTAGGTCACTATCAATATTTTGCCAGCTGTATAGATATAAATCCGGAAATACAGAATCGAATAATCCTTTTGGATACATTCTAAGTAAAGCACCATAATATATAATAACTATAGCTGTAGAACACTCAGTACCATATTTTGAGCTATTTGCGTAAATGTCACTAATAGCATCGTATGGTGACACATTTTTCTTTAGTAAGAAACCACCTTGCTCGGTACGTTCCCAAAACTCAGGATTACACATAGAGTCTTTGAAAGTTCTAAATTTAAAACCACTTTTCGAAAGCTCTACGGCAGTCCTTACAATATTTGCTCTTAAGTTTATTTCAAATTTTAGTTGGTCAAAGGAAGCATATCTGTAGATTGTCTGGCTTTCGTATAAGCTAGTTACAATCTTTGTTTCCATGCTATCTATAGGGAAGCTATCAATAATAACTTTTAAATCAATCGGTTTTCCTGCAATTGTAATAATAATAATCACCCTTTCACTAAAAAGATTTATTATCATTATATGAAAAAATTTTAACGTGGTGCTTGACAGTATTTTAATATTTAAATACATATATACGAGTATAGGTTATAAAATAGTTATAGGAGGTGTTATAATGAAGAAATGGATGGTTTTATTGACAGTAATAATTATAATAACTGTATTCTTTGCAATTGGGTACACCAGAGAAGGAGACAAAAAACAGAGTGCATTATTAAATAATAATAAACCAATTACAAAAGATGTTCTTATAGATAAAGGTTATTTACTTGCATTAAATTCAGTAGATCAGTTTTTAGGTGCGTGGTTAATGAGGGACGAGAAAAAGGGCTTGGAATTTATAACTAAAAGGTTGAAGGATAGCCTTACGGCTAACGAATCGTTTGCATTTTTTGTGGGCACTTCAAATCCACATCATCAAGGATTTGAGGTTACTGGTAGTGAGCGTGTAGATGAATCGACCATACGTTTTAATGTATGGTTATATGAAGATATTACAGGTGAATCACCGACTCCCAAGAAAAGAGGAAAACCAATGTACGTTGATGTTGTAAAGTTCAATGAGTATCAATGGCTAGTAGATTCTCTTCCACGGGAGTAAAGATAGTTTCATTGTTTAAAAAGCTATCATTGCGAGTGTAATGGTAGCTTTTTAAACGATGAATAATACATATAATGTCAATGTAAAGTAAATCAACTTATAATATAAATTGTGTAAAAAAATGAAATTTATTTAAATTATCGCACTAGTAAAATTTAAAAAGTATGGTATAATAGTAAAGTGTAGAGAACAGAGTATAAGAACAAACAACAGAGTACAAAGAACAAAAATAAATAACAGATGACTGAGCTTTTTGAAAGGATTGAGAGATTAATATGGATAAAGTAGAACTAATAGCTACGTGCAATTTTGGTGTAGAATCTGTGCTAAAAGAAGAAATAATAAATTTGGGATATGATATAAGGAAAGTAGAAGATGGTAGAATAACATTTATGGCTGATCTAAGGGGCATAGCTTTGGCTAACATATGGCTCAGAACAGCGGAAAGAATTCATCTAAAGATGGGTGAATTTAGGGCGACTTCATTTGAGGAACTTTTTCAGAATATTAAAAAAATAGAATGGGAAAAATGGATAAAAAAGAGCTCAATATTTCCAGTGAAAAAGGCGGTTTCTATAAAATCAAGACTACATAGTACGCCAGATGTGCAGGCAATAACAAAAAAAGCAATAGTAGAAAGGTTGAAACTTATATATAAAGTTGACTGGTTAGAAGAAACTGATGATGAATATCCAATATATGTTTTTATAAATAAAAACGATGTAACAGTTACAATAGATACGTCGGGAGAGTCTTTATATAAACGGGGCTATAAAGAAAGGCAGTCGGAGGCTTCTATAAAAGAGACGCTTGCGGCTCTTATGGTTATGCTAACCCCTTGGAAAGCAGAAAGAGAACTAATTGATCCATTTTGTGGAGCGGGCACTATACTTATAGAAGCTGCAATGATTGGTCTTAATATAGCACCAGGACTCAATAGGAAATTTCCCTTTGAAAATTGGTCTCAAATAGATAAGGAAGACTTAAAATCAATAAAGAAACAGGCCTTTAATGGAATAAAGAATACCCTTGACTTTAAGCTTCAAGGATACGATATAGATGAAAATGTACTTAAAATAGCAAGAGAAAACGCTGAAAATGCAGGAGTATCAGACTATATACATTTTCAAAAGAGAGACATGAGAGAAATAAGTAGTAATAAAAAGTACGGGTTTATAATTACGAACCCACCTTATGGTGAGCGAATTGAAGTTGAGGAGACCGTGGAGGTATTATATAAAGATATGGGTAAAGCTTTTAGAAAGCTAGAAACATGGTCATTTTATATAATAACATCATATGAGAATTTTGAAAAAGTTTTTGGAAGACGTGCTGATAAAAAGAGAAAGCTGTACAATGGAATGCTAAAGACGAATTTGTATAAATTTCTAGGACCAAAGCCACCAAGACAAGTAAGGTCAGATGTTAAGTAAATAAAAAATGCAGATTAATCTGCATTTTTTATTTACTTACAATCTTGTGTGCCTTGGTCTGAAGTAGTTCTTGCATTTGTTGCATCTGTATTAACTCTTGTGTCTTTTGTTGCATTGGCTCTATTTGCTTTTGATGCATTTTGAGCTGCGTTTTGTGCGTTATCTTTGTTTTTAGCCATATTTTTAAAGTCTCCTTTCAAAATAAGATTAATTAACATTAATATTATTAACATAAAAAAATAATCTTATACTATCGTTTTAAATGGAATTTAGGGATTTTTTTAACAAATAAAAATTGAAAAAAGTTGACATATTAATATTTATCTGGTAACATAAATATTAGTAATAAATAATAAGAAAATAAAAATTATTTATCATATGGGGGTAAAAACTTATGAAAAAAACTAAAATAGTATGTACAATAGGGCCTGCTAGCGAAAGCAAGGAGAAGCTAGTTGAGCTGATTAGAGCAGGTATGAATGTAGTAAGACTTAATATGTCTCACGGGACATATGAAGAACATGGGTCTAAGGTAGATAAGGTAAAAGAAGTTAGGGAAGAGTTGAAAGTTCCTATTGCTATATTATTAGATACAAAAGGTCCTGAGATAAGGACACATAAGATGCAAGAAGGTAAAATAATTCTACAAGCGGGACAAAAGCTGATAATATCTATGGATGAGGTACTTGGAACAAACGAAAGAATATCAGTTACCTATAAAGATATGGCAAAAGACGTAAATATAGGAGATAAAGTGCTTATTGATGATGGTTTAATAGAACTCGTAGTATTAGAAAAAAGAGATCATGAAGTACTAGTAGAAGTTAAAAATGATGCGGTATTGCTTGATAAAAAAGGAATAAATTTACCAGGAACAAAACTTCACTTTGATTTTATAAGTCCACAAGATAAGTCTGATATAGAGTGGGGCGTAACACGAGATATAGACTTTATTGCAGCATCATTTATAAGAAGGCCAAGCGATGTTTTGGAATTAAAGCAATTATTAAAAGACAACAAAGCAGAACATGTAAAAATAATATCAAAGATAGAATGCAGGGAAGGTGTTCTAAAATTTGAAGAGATACTCGCCGTATCTGATGGTATAATGGTAGCAAGGGGAGATTTGGGTGTTGAAGTTGATATGGAAGAACTTCCTTCTATTCAAAAAATGATAATTAGAAGATGTAATGAAGTTGGAAAACCTGTTATAACAGCTACTCAAATGCTAGAATCGATGAAGTCAAATCCTAGACCCACAAGGGCAGAGGTAACTGATGTAGCAAATGCAATATATGACGGTACAAGTGCTATAATGTTATCGGCTGAAAGTGCATCTGGAAAATATCCAATTGAAGCCGTACAGGCAATGACTAAGATTGCATTAAAAACGGAAAGTCTGCTTGAATACAATGAGAACTTTATTGATGTAAGCGACTCCGAATCAATTACAGAAGCAATAAGTAGCGCAGCAGCCGATATGGCAGAAATATTAGGAGCTCGTGCCATTATTGCTATGACTAAAACTGGAAGTACTGCTAATAAGGTATCCAAATATAGAAATAGATGTGCCCTTATAGCAGTTACAGATATTGAATCAACATACAGACAGTTAGCACTAACATGGGGTGTTATTCCTGCAATAGCTGACAGAAAAGAAACAACTGATGAGATGATGAATGAAGGAATAATAAAAGCACTAGAGACTAGAGTGGTTGGACAAGGTGATAAAGTTGTTATAACTAGTGGGATAGTACCCCACGTTTCAGGAGCAACCAACATGATAAAAGTGCATGTGATAGAATAATAAAGACTTTGAATATATGGAATAATTTTAAATAGGTGTGTATTTATTACGCATCTATTTTTATATACCTTTTTTCTATTGCTAAAAGCTGAATAATATGGTAATATAAAAAGTATAAAAGTATTTTACCGTATCTATTCAGGAGGTTTTCTGCATGCAAAAGATTATTGTGAATGTGAATAAAAATGAAACGCAAATAGCTATTATTGAAGATGATAAATTAGTTGAATTATATGTTGAAAATCCTGATGAAATGATAGCAGGTAACATATATACTGGCATAATAAAAAACAAACTCAAAAGTATGGAATCTTTTTTTGTGGATATAGGTCAACAAAAAAAAGGTTTTTTAGTTGTTGAAAAAGATACAAAAATAAAAAATAAATCAGGCGATACAATTTTGGTACAAGTAAAAAAAGAGGAAACTGATGAAAAGGGAGCATATTTAACACAGGATATATCTATAAATGGTAAGTATATGGTACTACTGCCGCAAGCTAAAGAAGTTATGTTTTCAAAGAAAATAACGTCTGAATTGAAGAAAAATGAGGTACTAGAATTAGTAAATAGAATAAACACCAAAAAGTTTGGTGTTATAGTTCGTAATGATGTGTTAAGTATAGGAATAGAAGAGATCGAGAAAGAGTATATTTCACTAGTAGAAAAGTGGGATAAAATCTACTCCAATTTTCAATATATGAAGCCACCGAAAGTGGTATATAAACAAGATATAGAAGAGTTTATATTCAATAATATGGTATGTAAAGAAACTATTAAAGTAGTAATAAATGATGAAAAGGTTTATACTGATCTGATTAAGTATTCAAGTATATATGATAAAAAGTTTGGTCAAAAAGTAGAACTATATGAAGATGATAGACTTGATATATTTGATATGTATAAGGTAAATACTCAAATAGAAAAAGCTCTAGGGAGTAGAGTATGGCTCAAAAGTGGGGCAGAACTTGTATTTGACAAGACAGAAGCAATGGCGGTAATAGATGTTGATACGAGCAAGTTTGTAGGAAAAAAGGATAAAGAACAAACAATATATAAAACAAATATTGAGGCAGCACATGAAATAGCAAGGCAGATAAGGATTAGAAATATATCAGGTATAATAATAGTTGACTTTATTAATATGAAGGATAATAAAGATAAAGAGGAAGTGCTAAAGATATTGAAAGAAGAGACAGGCAAAGATAGAATAAAAACGGTTATACTTGGAATTACAAAGCTAGGGCTAGTAGAGATAACAAGGCAAAAAATGAGAAAAAGTTTGGATGAGATATACAAACGTGATTGTCCAGCTTGCAAGGGGAAGGGGCAACTAAGGAAAAGGGAGAGTAGTTATTAAATATAAGTTGATTCAAACAAAAAAGATTCAAGTTGAAAATAAAACTTGAATTTTTCTTGTTTTTAAGGTAAAATAAGGATAGAAGAAGAAGGAGTGTTGATATAGATGGCTAGAAGGAAAACTAAAAAGAAGACAAAACAAGTTAAAATGATACAAGTAGAAATCATGGGAATAACTATAGTAGCAATTGCGATACTCAGCGCAATAAGCCTATATTATACTCAAAATGGGTATGTGATAGAATTTTTGAGAAATAGTCTTCTGTATGTGTTTGGAACGGCTGGTTACATAGTGCCTGTTGCTTTGGTAGCATATGTTGTTATGGTTTTTAAAGATCATGAAGACGATATAGATTATTTTAAAATAATACCTATTCTGTTCTTTATAATAATGATTACTGCATTTATATATACAGAAAAGGTACAGATTGGAGATACAAGCAATTCTTTTTTTACTAATATGGAGGAAGGATTGCTCGGAAGATCTTTTGGAAGCCTTTTTGTTAGTATATTTGGAGTTTTTGGTACATATGTAATATTAGTTTTTTTAACCGCAGTATATTTTGTGAATGTAACAAAAAGATCTATTATAAAAATAATTAGAAGCTTTGTAAAGTCAGGATACACTGGAACTAAAGAGATGGCACAAAATGTTGCAGGTAAAATAAGAGAAAAGCAAATTGCAATAATAGATCAGAATGAGCAGAACGCAAAAAATGAGTTTCTTTATGGAAAAGAAACGGGGAACGAAAAAAAGAAAATACACGATATTGTAATAGAAAAGGGAAATGATAAGAAAGAAGTTGTAGTAGATTGTGAAGAGGACGATATAAAGATATTTGGAGTAGATAGTAATGGGAAAATACCTACAGCCGAAGTAGAATTAGAAGAAAATGATGATTTGAAGATAGGGTTATATGAAAAGTCATCAAAAGAAGTAAAATCAAAGGTCATAAAAACAGTAGAAACAGAAGCTTTGGATGGGGAACAGGTACACAGACCCAAAAAGATATCATATAAGTTTCCTAGTATGTCATTTTTAAATAGGAATCCTAATACCGGCAGTACTGATTCACGAAAAGAACTTTTAGAGAATGCTGACAAACTAGAGTTGACTTTAGGCAGTTTTGGAGTAAAAGCAAAAGTTGTACAAGTAAACAAAGGACCAACTGTTACAAGATATGAGCTCCAGCCGAGTGTAGGGGTAAAGGTAAGCAAAATAGTAAACTTGGCTGATGATATAGCATTAAATCTAGCGGCAGTGGGTGTAAGGATAGAGGCACCTATACCTGGTAAGGCGGCTATTGGTATTGAGATACCAAATAAGGTTACTAATTCAGTATATTTAAGAGAGGTAATAGATACTGAGGAATTTAAACAATCTGAGTCAAAAGTCTCAGTAGGACTTGGTAAAGATATAACAGGTAAAGAAATAGTAATTGACCTTGCTAAAATGCCACATTTATTAATAGCAGGGGCTACAGGTTCAGGTAAAAGTGTATGTATAAATTCGATAATAGCGAGTTTAATCTATAAATCTGATCCAAATGAAGTAAAGCTTCTTATGATTGACCCAAAAGTGGTTGAGCTTAAGATGTATAATGGCATACCACACTTACTTATACCGGTAGTAACAGATCCTAAAAAAGCAGCAAGTGCTTTAAACTGGGCAGTTGCAGAGATGCTGAATAGATATAATACTTTTGCGGAAAACAATGTACGGGATATTAAAGGGTACAATAAGATGCTTAAAGAGAAGAAAGAGGATTTCGTAATGCCTCAAATAATCATCATAATTGATGAGCTTGCAGACCTTATGATGGCTACGCCAAAAGATGTTGAAGATGCTATATGTAGATTGGCACAGATGGCACGCGCGGCAGGGATGCACCTCATTATAGCGACGCAGAGACCTTCCGTTGATGTAATAACAGGAGTTATAAAAGCTAACATACCATCAAGAATAGCATTTGCTGTATCATCAAATGTTGATTCACGAACTATCCTTGACATGGCTGGAGCTGAAAAACTACTAGGCAAGGGAGATATGTTATATCATCCAGTAGGTGAGGGTAAGCCTAAACGTATACAGGGAGCTTTTGTATCAGATAAAGAAATTGAAAAGATAGTTGATTTTATTAAAAAAGATGGAGCTATAGAATATAAAAAAGAAATAATAGAAGAGATAACAAATCGAAATATAGATGGAGACGATACTCTAAATGGTGGAGAGGACGAACTATTAGATGAGGCTATAGATTTAGTAATGGATAAAGAAAAAGCATCAATATCTATGTTTCAAAGAGCTTTTAAAATTGGCTACAATAGAGCAGCAAGATTGATGGATCAACTAGAGGCTAGAGGTATAGTAAGCTCTGAGGAAGGAACGAAACCGAGAAGAGTATTGAGTCTGAGAGAATGAAAAGGAAGGGGAAAATATGATTTTAATTGATGGCAATGAACTTGCAGATGAGATAAAAGAAAAGTTAAGAATAGAGGTAAGTGAACTAAAACAAAACGGTATACATCCAAAGCTAACTGTTATACTAGTTGGAGATGATTTTGCATCTAAAAAGTATGTGAATAATAAGAAAATGGCATGTGAATATGTTGGGATAGAGCAAGGTATGATTGAGTTAGGCGTGAACGCTACAGAAGAAGAGTTAATCATGGTTATTCGAAAGTTGAATAGTGACGAAAGTGTACATGGAATATTAATTCAATTACCCTTACCTAAACATATTGATGTATATAAAATTATTAATATAATAAATCCAAATAAAGATGTGGATGGTTTTCATCCTGAAAATGTAGGAAAGCTAAGTATTGGATGTGAGGGGGTTATTCCTTGCACACCTAATGGGATAATGAAACTTCTCGAGAAGTATGATATAGATGTTCGTGGCAAGAATTGCGTAGTTATAGGAAAGAGTGACATAGTGGGTAAACCCATTAGTATGTTACTCCTTAGAGAAAGTGCAACTGTAACAGTGTGTCATATTGAAACAAGAGATATTTCTAATATAACAAAGCAGGCAGATGTGCTTATAGTTGCGACAGGTAACCCTGGACTTATTACAGCAGATATGATAAAACCTGGTGTTGTTATTATTGATGTAGGCATTAATAGGAATGAATATGATGAAGTTTGTGGAGATGTTGACTTTGAAGGTTGCAAAAACAAAGCCTCATATATAACGCCAGTACCTGGTGGGGTAGGACCTATGACTATAGCGATGTTAATGGAAAACTGCGTGAAGGCAGCAAGGGGGCTTGAAAACAAAGGAGAAAAAAAGTATGTCTAAAAGAGATTATACGTATGGAGAGGAAATAGCTAACTTTATTACACATTATGTAGGGGCAGGGCTTGCAGTTGCAGCACTTGTGTTACTTGTTGTGCAAGCAGTGACTAAAGGTGGGACGTTGCATATTATAAGCTTTACGATATTTGGAATTGCGCTTATATTTTCATACGCAACGTCAGGTACATATCATATAGTTCCAAAAGATACCACAGCAAAGAAAGTAATGAAAATACTTGACCATTCGGCAATATATGTTCTCATTGCAGGCTCATATACACCGTATTTGCTAACTGTACTAAACGGTGATGAGGCTTGGATTTTATTTGCAATACAGTGGATACTTGTAGTAATAGGAGTGTTAATGGAGATAAAAATTTCAGGTAAATATATGTATCTAACAACTGGAGTATACCTTGCTATGGGATGGATGGTGGTATCAGTATTTGCAAAACTGCAAGAAACGCTAAATCCAACATCTCTGTGGTTACTTATTGCAGGAGGTATAGCATATACAATAGGAACGATATTTTATGTTATGAAGAACGTAAAGTACATGCATATGATATGGCATTTATTTGTGTTAGCAGGGAGTATACTGATATTTTTATCGGTATATTTGTCGGTGTAAGGGTTGTATATTCGTTGTGAAATAATAAGAAATGTTATTTCAATATAGTACTATAAAAACGTAGGGGTCATCCCTGTGTGGTGACCCGTGGTATGGCAGTTAGTTAGACATGAAATAAATAAAAAAGTTGGGATAACATTAATAGGTGTTATAAATAAAAACGGGCTAGCACGCAGGCATAGCCCCTACGACTAAAGTAAATTACAATCACATGCTAGGGTTTAACTTAAGGGTGTTTGAACTGAAAAAAATCTATCAAAATCTAGTTACAGTTCAGATGTATCCCCTCAAGTTTGTCATTGCGAGCCTGTCTTTTGGCGTGGCAATCTGTTTTTAGGTCTTAAAAATTAAATACAGATCACCACGTCGGGAAAGACACCCTCCTCGTGATGACACGCGCTGTACGCTGTTTTATAAATTTGACACCATTGTCTGAACCGTAACAAATTATCTACTTTTTTATAAAAATATATTGACAGAACTGAATGTAAAGTGTAAAATAATAGCGAACGTATTTCTAATCGTTCACTATTATTTTTGATATGAGGTGCTATAGTGAAAGAGTTTATTTTAAAAGGTGAAAGTAAAATAGTAGAGTACAAAAGAGAGTACAGTAAAACAATTTTGAAAACTGTTTGTGCATTTGCAAACTACATAGATGGATATATTGTTGTCGGAATAGATGATTTTAAACATATTGTTGGAGTGGAAGATATAGAATTTGTAAAGCTTCAAATAGAGAGTGGAATTAACGATACAATAGTCCCAAAACCATATTATGAGATGGAAAGCGAGATGGTAGGTGCTAAGACGGTTATAATATTGAAGGTTTATAAAGGTGCGAGTACTCCGTATACTATGAACAATAAAGCTTATAAAAGAATGGATACGTCGACTGTTGAGGTTGATAGAATAGGGTATGAGGATTTAATACTTAGAGGCAGAAATCAAGGCTATGATGAGCAAAGCTATGAAGGAAAAGAATTAAAATTCAATAAATTTTCTGATAGGCTTAAAAATGCACTTAATATAGGACACATTTCAGAAGATATATATAAGACATTAGGATTAATGAAAAATAACAAGTATGATATAGCCGCAGCACTTGTATCTGATGAAAATCCAATCAAAAATTCGAAACTGGTTTTAATAAGATTTGAAGAAAATATGAATATAAAAGATAGGATATTCTTGCAGGGAGTGTCTATAGTAGAGCAATTTGAAAAAAGTATAGAATTTTACAATAAGCATATCAATACACATGAGATTATAGAAGGCGCATACAGAAAGACAATAGAGGAAGTGCCGTTGGTTGCTTTTAGAGAGACGGTCGCAAATGCAATAGTTCATAGAGACTATTCAAGGGAATCTGATATAAAAATAGAAATTTTTGATGACAGAATTGAAGTAATATCGCCAGGAGGACTTCCGATTGGTATAACGGAAGAAGAGTATATTGAAGGAAAAATATCAATACCGAGAAATAAAGTTATATCTGATATATTTTTGAGGTTGAAGATTATAGAAAGACTTGCAACTGGTGTAAGAAGAATAAAGGAATATTATAAGGATTCAAGTGAAAAACCTATATTTTGTGTATCAGAGAATGCAATAAAAGTTATTTTGCCTAAATCTTATAATGCGAGTCTAGGTACTCGAAATAAAAAAAATATTAAAGAGGCAAGTAAAGAAGAAAATAAGATATTAGATTATATTAAGAAAAATAGATATTTAACCAGGAACGATGCCCAAATACTACTAGAACTAAAGAAAACACAGACAACAAAGGTTTTGAAAAATCTTATTAATGGAGGAGTGATATCTAAAATAGGAGAAGGAAAAGCGACTAAGTATATAAAGTCTGAAAAGTGAACGAATAATGAACGAATCAAAATATTAGTGAAACAGAAAGGAAGACATAAAATGAAAACTAAAGTTGCCTTTGTATCACTTGGGTGTGATAAGAATTTAGTAGATAGTGAGGTAATGCTTGGACTTATAAATGAGGCCGGGTATGAAATAATTCAAGATGAGCAGGAAGCGGATGTCTTGGTAATTAATACGTGTGCTTTTATTCATGATGCAAAGAAAGAAAGCATTGAGAATATATTGGAGCTTGCAGAATACAAGAAAATCGGAAAGTGTAAGGCCCTTATAGTTGCGGGATGTCTGGCAGAGCGATATAATAATGAAATAATGATAGAAATGCCTGAGATTGATGCAATAGTGGGTACATTGGCTTACGACAAGATAGTGGAAGTCATACAAAAGACGGTAAAAGGTGATAAAGTAGTTTGTTTAGAAGATATAAATAAAAAAGAAATAGAAGGGGCACCTAGAATAATTACAACAGTAGGGCATTATGAGTTTTTAAAAATTGCGGAAGGATGCTATAATCATTGTACATATTGTATAATACCAAAGCTACGCGGGAGCTATAGAAGCAAAAGCATGGATAGTCTTGTAAGTGAAGCTGAGATGCTTGTAAAAAACGGTGTGAAAGAACTGATAATAGTTGCGCAAGATGTGACAAGTTATGGTATAGATTTTAATGGAGAGTACGAACTTCCTAAACTTTTAAGACGACTTTGTAAAATTGATAATTTAAAATGGATTAGATTACTATATTGCTATCCAGAGAGAATTTCAGACGAACTTATAAACACCATTAAAACAGAAGGAAAAATATGCAAATATATAGATATGCCTCTACAACATATAAACGATGAAATACTCAAAAAGATGGGTAGAAATACTACTAAAGATAAAATAGTAAAGCTTATAACAAAGATTAGAACAGAGATACCTGATATAACGCTTAGAACTACTTTTATAGTAGGTTTTCCAGGAGAGTCAAAGCAAAATACAGAAGAGCTTCGGGAATTTATAGAAGAAACACAATTTGATAGATTGGGAGTGTTCATTTATTCAGAAGAAGAGGATACACCAGCTGCATTGCTAAAGCCTAAGGTTAGTGGGAAGGAAAAGGAAAGACGTAAGAGTGAGCTTATGCAGATACAGGAAAGTATTGTTGAAAGAAAAGCGATAGATATGATAGGGAAGATACTTGAGGTCGTAATAGAAGGAAAACTGCAAGATGAAGATGTATATATGGGTAGGACTTATAGAGATACACCCGATGTTGATGGACTTGTGTTTTTGGAGGCAGATAGGGAACTGATGGTAGGCGAATTTGTGCAGGTGAGGATAACTGAGTCGAGAGGATATGATTTGGTAGGGAAGATGGAATAAAAAAAGTATACGATTAGGGTATGAAAGTTCTCCCCCTGTGAAGGGGGAGTTAGAGGGGGTCACCACAAAAGGATTATTAATAATATTACGGATAATGTGACCCCACCTAACCTCCCCTTGGCAGGGGAGGGACAAAAAAGAAAAAACTAGGAGGATTTACATATGAATATAGCTAATAAAATAACATTTTTACGAATTTTAATGATACCGTTTTTCTTATTTTTTATGTATAGAGATGTGGAATATGGAAATTATATTGCACTTGGTATATTTATAGTTGCATCTTTGACGGATATGATAGATGGATTCATAGCTCGAAAATGTAATATGATTACTAATTTGGGGAAATTTCTAGATCCTTTGGCAGATAAGATATTGGTAATATCTGCAATGATAGTTTTTGTAGAGAAAGGTGAGCTTGCTTCGTGGGCTGTCATTATTATAATATTTAGAGAATTTGCTATAACTGGTTTTAGAACTATAGCAGCTGCTAATAATAATGTAATAGCAGCAAGTAATTGGGGAAAATGGAAAACAGTAACTCAAATGGCTATGATAATCACCCTCTTCTTTGATTTTGGAAATATAAACTATATAAAAGATATATTAATATACTTGACAGTAGCAATAACACTAGTCTCAGGGCTTGATTATGTAAGAAAAAACGCACATGTAATAAAATAAAAATTATGGATATTAAATACTAATAAATAATAAAAAACACAAAAAGCAACTATTTTTTTAAAAAATAGTTGCTTTTTTAAAAAAATATTTTAAAAACTGTTGAGTAAAAAGATATTTAATGTTAAAATGTAATCTAGGAATAGTATGCACTTTTTTTGAGGTGCAAAACAAATAAAATAAGGAGAGGGGAATACGTAATGGAAGAAAAGCAAAGTCAAAATAAACTGGGACCAGTTATAATGGGAGTAGTTATTTTATTATTATTAGTTGTAATAGGGACACAGTTTTATTTAATAATGCAAATGTCAAACGCAGGTACTGGTAAAGAAACAGAAGAGAGTAAAGATAAAGAAAAAAAGGCTTTAATATCTATCGAAGATGTAGAACCAGTTAGTGTAGTTGAAAAGAAAATATATACGTTGGCCCCAGATTCTAGTGGGCAGCAATATACGCTCAGAGTTACGATACATTTAGGAGTAAATACAAAATCATCAGAATATAAAGAAAAAGCTAAATTAATTGAAGAGAAGAAACCTATAATAAGTGATATTATAGATACAGCCATAAGAGGTAAAAACTATGAAAATTATCAACTACCAACCTTCTGGACTGATTTGAAGAAAGAATTATTAGAAAAAATAAACGAAAAATTTGATACAGATATAATGGTGGATGTATATTTTGAAGATGTTTATATTCAACTAATATCGTAGCATAAGAAGGTGATTATACATGTCTGATGTTTTATCACAGAATGAGATAGATGATTTACTGAACGCCTTAAACTCCGGTGACTTTGATATAAGTCAAACCACTACAGGTAAAGGCGAAAAGAAGATTAAAAAATATGATTTTGCGAGACCTTCAAAGTTCTCAAAGGAACATTTGAAAACGCTAGAAATAATATATGAAAATTATTCTAGAAGTGTGGCAAGCTACTTTTCGAGTTATTTAAGAACACCTACACACGTAGAGGTAATAAACTCTGAAGCTCTAACGTATAGAGAATTTACCAACTCACTTTCAAACCCAATAATACTTGGGATAATAGACTTCAAGCCACTTAAAGGGTCAATACTTATGAAGATATCATCAAAAGTTGGGTTTACTATACTTGATAGGGTTCTAGGTGGACCAGGTACAGTGCTTAAAACGAATAGGGACTTTACGCAAATAGAAAAGATTTTACTTACCAAAATAATGGATAAATTAGTAAAGATGATGGGAGAGCATTGGACAAATATTCATATAGTACAACCTAAATTAGAGCAACTAGAAACGAATATGCAATTTGCTGAAATGATAGAGCCAAATGAAATGGTGGCATTAATGACTTTAAATATAAAAGTTGGAGATGTAGAAGGAATGATAAATATATGTATTCCTTATTTAGTAATAGAACCACTTATGGAGTTTTTAAATACAAAATATTGGTATACAAACCATAAAAATGTTCAAGTAGAAGATTATAAAAATTATATGGAAGGAAAAATTCAAATTTCACAAATACCAATTAGAACAATACTTGGAAAAACTCAAATAATGGTAAAAGATTTTTTGGAGTTGCAATTAGGGGATGTTATTAGGCTTGATTCGTATGTAAGCTCAGATCTCAATGTATACGTAGGGGACCTATTGAAATTCAAAGGAAAGCCTGGCATAAGCAAGAAAAAAAATGCATTAAAAATTACTAAGATTGTTAGAGAGGAGGAAGAATAATGGCAGATATGCTTTCACAAGATGAAATAGATGCTTTGCTAGGGGGGAGCACGAGTAAAGATACAAGTCAAGCGAGCCTTAGCAATAAAGACAAAGATGAAATTGTGAAATTACTAGATAAAGCAATAGGAAAGGCTTCAGAAGTATTATCTAATTTAATTAATAAACATGTTACAATAAAATATGATTCTATAGATGACGAAAATTCAATTTCAAGCATATTAGAAGAACAGTCGCAACTAGCAACTAAAATCGATTATAAACAAGGAATAAAAGGAGAAAGCGTTTTACTTGTAAAAATGGATGACGCAAAAGTTATTGCTGATTTGATGATGGGAACAGAAACGAGTAAAGATGAAGAGTTTTCGGATCTACACCTTAGCGCGATAACAGAGGCCATTAGTCAAATGATAGGAGCAAAGGTAACAACAATTGCATCAATTATAGGTGGAAAAACAGATGTAAATCCTCCAAAGACAGATAAAGTAAGTAGTATCTCAGAACTAGAAAAAATGATAAACCTAAATGATGGGATAATATTAATAAATTATTACTTCTTGGTTGATGATATGATTACAAGTGACCTCAGATTAATAATGACTGTAGCTCTTGCTGAAAGTATAATCTCAAAAATTAAAAATGCGGAATCAGATAAAAATAAAAATGAAAATAATACAATAAACATTAATACTAATAATTCTACCGAACAAGATAAAAAGGCGACTCTTAGTGTTGCGAATGAAAAGAATAATGTTAATGTAAAGACAGTTCAATTTTCAGATATGCATTCTTCTATTATGCAAAAGCAAAAAGAAAATATTGATCTCATAATGGATGTGCCTCTTGAAGTAACTGTTGAGCTAGGAAGAACTCATAAATCTATAAAAGAAATTTTAGAGTTCGCACCAGGAACTATAATAGAGCTAAATAAGATTGCTGGGGACCCTATAGATATACTGGTAAATGGTAAATTTGTTGCAAAAGGAGAAGTAATAGTAATAGACGAAAACTTTGGAATAAGAATTACAGAAATTATTGATGTAAAAGAAAGAATATGATATAATTAACAAAAATAAAATATTATGTCGTCAAAGGGGGAAGTGCATATGGAAGGTAAAAATATTTTAGTTGTTGATGATGCTGCATTTATGCGAATGATGGTTAAAGATATTTTAACTAAAAATGGATATGATGTTGTTGCAGAAGCAGAAAATGGAATAAAAGCAGTGGAGAGGTATAGGGAGAGTACACCGGATTTAGTAATAATGGATATTACAATGCCAGAAATGGACGGTATAGAAGCAGTAAAACAAATAAAAAAAATTAATGGTGCCGCTAAAATTATAATGTGTTCAGCAATGGGACAACAAGGAATGGTTATTGAATCAATACAGGCTGGGGCAAGGGATTTTGTAGTAAAGCCTTTTCAGGCTGAAAGGATTCTTGAAGCTGTTAAAAAAGTTTTAGGCGTATAATAAGCATTAAGTCTAAAAATAAAAGGGTGGATATTAAATGAAAAGTTTTGAAGTAATTAGTTCCATGATTAGTATGGCATTTATACTTGCATTAGTTATGGGACTCGCATATATTACGACAAGATATGTTGGTATGAGCAGTGTAAAACGATTTAAAAACAGTAATATAAAGCTTATTGAAGTAATGTCTATTGGATACCAAAAATATTTATATATTGTTAAAGTGACGGATAAATTTATGGTTTTGTCTGTTACAAAAGATGATGTAAAATTATTAGACACAGTAGACACAGAAAAGGTAATTATTAATCAAGATGAAGGGCTTATAGGGAAAGATTTTAAGAACATGCTTGAAAAAGTAATTAAGAGACAGAGCAAATAGTCATACTATCATTTCGATGAGTTTAGACATTAGCAAGGAATAATGGAGTGAAAATGATGAAAATAAAAAGAAAAGTACTTAGTATATTAATGATAACTTTTGTTATGTCTTTAATTTCTGTTTTTTATTATTCTGTATATGCGAATAATACAATAATACCAGAAGTTAATATGACGTTTGGTGCAGCTGATAGTCCAGTGGAAGTTACTAATAGTATGAAAATATTATTCTTGCTTACTATTATTTCCCTTGCACCGTCGATTCTTATAATGATGACTTCATTTACAAGGATACTAATAGTTCTGCATTTTTTAAGGTCAGCACTTGGAACTCAACAAACGCCTCCTAATCAAATCATAATTGGGCTCGCATTGTTTTTAACGTTATTTATAATGAACCCAGTACTAGCTGATATTAATGAAAATGCTATAAAGCCATTTAATGAAGGGAAAATAACTCAGGAAAAGGCTATAGATGTTGGTATGAAACCACTTAAAAATTTTATGTTAAAACAGACGTATGAAAAAGATTTAGCATTATTCATGAATATCTCGGGTACTGCTAAAGTCGAATCGGCGGAGTTACTTCCAGCGACTGTTATTATTCCAGCATTTATAATCAGTGAACTTAAAAAAGGATTTATGATTGGTTTTATAATATATATTCCGTTTTTAGTTATAGATATGATAGTCTCATCGACCCTTATGGCAATGGGTATGATGATGTTACCACCAGTTATGATTTCGTTACCATTTAAGCTATTACTGTTTGTAATGGTTGATGGATGGAATTTAATTGTGGGACAAATTGTCCAGAGCTTTAGATAGGAGGGGAAGGCATGAATGAAGGAGCAATTATAGACGTAGCAAAAAATGCTTTATGGATTACAGTAATGGTATCGTCTCCTGTTTTACTTGTTGGATTGTTTGTTGGACTCATTGTTAGTATATTTCAAGCAGTTACATCTATACAAGAGCCAACACTCGCCTTTGTTCCTAAAATAATTGCAATATTTGTAGCTATTGGTGTATTTGGTCCATGGATGCTAACTGTAATGATCGAATACATAATAAATTTATATAGTAGTATGAATACTTTTTTATATTGAAAGATTGACGTGGTGATTGTATGGGATTTATGACACAAGATATTTATATGAATATGGAAATTGTATTTTTAGTAATGCTGAGGATTGTAGCCTTTTTTGTAAGTGCCCCATTCTTTAGTGGTCAATATGTAAACAACTATATTAAGGTAGGACTTTCATTTATATTAGCCAATGTTGTTGTATCAACTGGCTTAGTAAAAACAGTTAGTTATTCAAACGATATCTTTGGTTACTTTGGTATAGGAATAAAAGAAGTTGCAGTAGGGTTAATACTTGGATATATAGCTACAATAATCTTAAATGTTATAGTTATGGTAGGTGAAATGGTAGATTTTCAAATTGGTTTTTCGATGGCAAGTGTTATGGACCCACTAAGTGGAACACAAATGCCTATAACAGGTAACTTGTATTATTTTTCTATAATAGCGTTAATGCTTGTAACAAATATGCATTATGAACTTATAAAAGCTATAATATACAGTTACAAAATTGTAGGACTTGGAGTTTTCAATTTGACGCAGTCGCTGTTTGATGCACATATGGAGATACTTACAGATATGTTTGTTACAGCTATAAAGATGGCGAGTCCAATAATAGGTATAATGCTTATTATAAATATTGGACTTGGAATACTTGTTAGAACATTGCCGCAAATGAATATGTTTGTTGTAGGATTACCAATAAAAATCTATATATCATTATATGTTATGATCCTTATAACACCATTTACTATTATGAGTTTTTCATATATATTTGATAAGATAGATATAAGTTTTATCAAAATATTAAAAGGGATGAGCCCATGATGAATAAAAATATAACAAAACATATATTTTTAAAACTAAATTTACAATTCTTTGCTGAGGGTGCAGGAGGAGAGAAAACAGAACTTCCTACAGAAAAGAAGAAAAAAGAAACAATGCAGGAAGGACAGTTTGCTAAAAGCATGGAAATAAATACTGCTATGCTTATAATATTTAGCTTCTTCAGTCTTAAGATATTTATTCCGTATATGTATGAAAGGATTGTAGATTTGTTTAATCATACATTTTCATTATTATCAAAAACAGATGAGATATTTAGTGTTTCTTATATGGCAAGCTTTTTAACAGATATGTTTTTGCGAACATTACTTGTGGTACTTCCCGTGACAGCTGTTTGTTTGATCGTAGGTGTACTTGCAAATGTGATTCAAATAGGGTGGCATCCTACATTAAAACCAATACAACCTAAAATGAGCAGAATAAGTCCACTTGAAGGTTTTAAAAGGATTTTTTCTATGAGATCAGTGATGGAACTACTAAAGTCTCTTATGAAACTAGTACTTATATGTGCGATTTTATATATGTCGATTAGTAATGAGATAAAAATATTACCAGCATATATGAATATGAGCATAGTAGAGAGTACAGCACATGTGGGTAATGTTGTTATAGATACAGCACTTAATGTAGGTATATTATTTGTAGTATTAGCGATAATAGATTACTCATATCAGAGATTTGAGTATATGAAAAAAATAAAAATGAGTAAATATGAAGTAAGAAAAGAATACGAACAAGAAGAAGGTAAACCAGAGATAAAACAAAAAATTAAACAAAGAATGAGACAAATATCTATGAGAAGAATGATGAATGACGTTCCAAAGGCTGATGTAATAATTACAAACCCTACTCATTATGCTATTGCTATAAAATATGATCAGAAGAAGGATGCAGTACCGCGAGTAGTGGCAAAAGGAACAGACTTTCTAGCTAAGAGAATAAAAGAGGTAGCTGCAGAAAACAAAGTAGAAATAGTCGAAAACAAGCCACTTGCAAGAACACTATATGCAACTGTTGAGATAGGAGAAGAAATACCAGAAGAACTATTCGGAGCAGTAGCAGAGATACTGGCATTCGTATATAAATTGAAAAATAAAGTGTAGAGAAGAATAGATTTAAAGGGGTCGGTTCCTTCTTTCTAGGAACTGTCCCCATAGAAAAAAATAAAAAAAGATATTAACTTAACCGCAAGATAAAAAACTATAATATAAAAGTTCAATAATTCGAAGATTGGCAAAAGGGACAGTTCCTGAAAAGAAGGAACCGACCCTAAAAGAGATAAAAACTGCACAAGAGAGGTAGGTGGGAGTAATGAAATCAGGTGATATGGCACTTGGAGTTATTGTAATATTAGTTATTCTTCTATTCCTAATACCTCTTCCGCCATTTTTATTAGACTTTCTTTTAACAATAAATATTGGACTTGCACTTATAATACTCTTAAATGCATTGTTTTCAAAAGAATCTTTAGATATGTACTTATTTCCTACAATATTATTACTTACAACATTGTTTAGACTAGGGTTAACTCTCGCATCTACGAGATTAATACTTGGTGAAGGTGAAGCAGGACAGGTAATTGCAACTTTTGGATCATTTGTTGCAGGTGGAAATATTGTCGTCGGTGCTATACTATTTATTATTATAGTTATAATTCAGTTCTTAGTTGTAACAAAGGGTGCGGAAAGAGTAGCAGAAGTATCTGCAAGATTTACACTCGATGCAATGCCTGGTAAACAGATGGCTATAGATGCGGACTTAAACTCTGGAGTAATAGATGATAAACAAGCAAAAGAAAGAAGAGATAAAATACAAGAAGAAGCTTCCTTTTTTGGGTCCATGGATGGAGCCAGTAAGTTCGTAAAAAATGATGCAATTGTTAGTATAATAGTAATATTTGTAAATATAATAGGTGGTTTAATACTTGGCATGACGGGTGTAACAGGTGGTAGACCATTAACATTTGGAGATGCAATAGATAAATATACAATACTTACAATAGGTGATGGACTTGTAGCACAGCTGCCAGCACTTTTGATATCAGTAGCAACAGGTATTCTCGTGACCAAAGCAGCGAAAGAAACGGACATGAGTGCTGCATTAATAAAGCAATTATTTAGCATTCCTAAAGTATTATATCTTACTGGTGGAGTTTTAGTATTCTTAGGAGTATTCACGCCACTACCATGGTATTCAATGGTTCCATCAGGTGTTTTGTGTATTCTGGGAGCAAGTGCTATGGATAAAAACTTGAAGCGTAGGTCTATAGAAACAGAAATATCTACAGAAGATGTGGAAGTAGAAGAGATAAGAAAACCGGAAAATGTTATATCATTACTTCAGGTTGACCCTATAGAGCTCGAGTTTGGGTATGGTATAATACCACTTGCTGATGCAAATCAAGGTGGAGATCTACTAGATAGAGTAGTTATGATAAGAAGGCAGATTGCACTTGAACTCGGCACCATAGTTCCAATAATAAGGCTGAGAGACAATATACAATTAAATCCTAATCAATATATAATAAAGATAAAAGGAATTGAGGTAGTCAAAGGTGATATTATGTTTGATCACTATATGGCTATGAATCCAGGATATGTCGAGGAGGAGATTGATGGAATAGACACAATTGAGCCAGCTTTTGGACAGCCAGCTTTGTGGATTACAGAAAAACAAAGGGAGAAAGCAGAGTCTTTTGGGTATGCAGTAGTTGATCCTCCGTCAATAATAGCGACACATCTTACAGAAATTATTAAATCACACTTACATGAATTGTTGACTCGCCAAGATGTTCAAACACTCATAACTAAGGTAAAGGAAACAAATGATGTTTTAGTTGATGAACTAACTCCAAAACTTATGAATATAGGTGAAATACAAAAAGTACTTGGAAATCTCCTTCGTGAGGGTATATCGATAAGAGACTTGGTGTCTATATTTGAAACACTTGCTGATTATGCACACAATATAAAAGACACAGATGTTTTAACAGAGTATGTAAGACAATCACTTAGAAGGGCAATATCAAAAAAGTGTTTCGAGCAAAATCAAACTAATAATGTACTAACACTTGATCCAGAGCTTGAACAACAAATAATGGATTCGATACAACAATCGGATCATGGAGCATATATTGCGATGAATCCTAGAATTAGCAATCAGATAATAGAGAAGATAAATATAGAGGTCTCTAAATCGAATTTTACTAGTGAACAACCCATAATATTAACTTCACCAATAGTCAGACTATATTTTAAAAAAATTATAGAAGAAGAATTGCCTAATATTATTGTATTATCTTTTAACGAGGTAGACACCTCTACAGTCGAGATACAACCAGTGGGGATGGTGAGCATAAATGAAAATTAAAAAATACGAAGGAAAAACTAAAAAAGATGTTTTAGATAAAATAAGAGAAGAACTCGGAAATGAAGTTTTTATACTGAGTGAAAAAGTAATACAGCCTAGGGGGATATTTAAGTTCTTTTTAAAGCCTACGATAGAAGTAACGGTTACACTAGATGAAACGATAGTTAAACCCCAAAGTAGTTCAAGTAGTATTATTGAAGAGAAGTTAACTAAATTTGAAGAACACAGTAAATTTAAAGAAGTTGAATTAGAAAAACAAAGTGAAACAATAAAGAGTCTAGAAAATAAATTAGATAACTTAGAGAATTTAATAAAAACTATGACAGATAAAATAGTTAGTCAGGTTAAGGTAAAAGAAGATGAAAATAAAAAGTACAAGAATAATATATTGCAGTTATTTTATGACAACCTAATAAAGAATGAGGTAGACAAAAATCTAGCTGAAGAGATATTAAAGGACTTAGATGATATAGATGAAAAAAATAATGTAAACGATTTAGTAAGGATAGTATACACTAGAATAACAGAATTTTTAGGAAAACCTGAGGAACTTAAAACTGATAAGGAAGATGGAAAACCTAAAGTAGTTGCTTTTATAGGTCCAACGGGAGTCGGTAAAACAACAACCATAGCAAAAGTAATAGCAAAGTTTATACTTGATAACAAGAAAAATGTAGGACTTATAACAGCTGATACATATAGAATAGCAGCTGTAGAGCAGTTGAAAACATATGCAGAAATACTCGGAGCATCTATAGAGGTAATATACTCACCAGATGAACTAGTTAAAAAAGTAGAAGATTATAAGGATAAGGAGTTGATTTTCTTAGATACAGCGGGACGTTCCCATAAGAACGAAGAGCAATTTAAGGAACTCGAAGAACTGGTAAAAATACTTGATAAAAAAGAAGTGTTTCTAGTACTTAGCTTAGCTACTAAATATAGGGATACCATTGACATTATAGATAAATATTCAGAAATAATTAGTGATTATAAAATAATATTTACTAAAATGGATGAAACCCTTGGTCTGGGTAACATATTAAATGTAAAGATGTATACAAAAAAACCTTTATCATATATTACTTTTGGACAAGATGTACCAGACGATATAGAGTTAATGAATACAGAAAAAATTGCAAAACTACTGTTAGGGAGTTATGAAAAATGAAAGACCAAGCTCAAAACTTGAGAGATATTATTAGAAAGAAAAACAAAGACTCAAAGCGTATGTGCTCTGCGAAAGTAATGGCAATTACTAGTGGTAAAGGTGGTGTAGGCAAAACTAATATTGCGCTTAACCTAGCAATTGAGTTTAATAATAAAGGCATAAAGACGCTTATACTTGATGCAGACCTAGGTTTAGCTAATATAGAAGTGTTATTGGGCATAGTACCCAAATATAATTTATCTGATGTTATATATGGTAAAAAAATAATAACAGATATAATTACTCTCGGATCAAATGAGGTGAAATTTATTTCGGGTGGCTCGTGTATAAAGGAGATTACCAGTCTTACAGAGACACAAATAAAAACGTTTGCACAAAATTTGAATTTATTAGATAAAATGGTAGACGTAATTATAATTGATGCAGGTGCAGGCATAACAGACAATGTAATGACGTTTCTAGGTTTTGCAGATGAGGTGCTTTTAGTTACCACACCAGAACTTACAGCAATTACTGATGCCTATGCACTACTAAAAGTATTCTCCGAAAGAACAAAGAAAGGCGATATAAATGTAAAACTCATTATAAACAAAGTTAAAGATGAGAATGAAGGACAGAAAATATATGAAAAGATAAAGAAGGTTGCAGATAAGTTTTTAAATATAAAAATAGAAGATTTAGGGTATTTACCTAATGATGAGTGTTTAGAAAAATCAGTAAGAACTGGGCAAGCTGTAGTTATAAAATATCCCAAAAGTGAAGTAACAAAAGAATTAAAAAATATGGCAGAAAAGATTTTAAATATAAGAATTGATAAAAACAGTACAAAAGGATTAAAAATGTTTATAGAATTAGTAAAAAATAAAATTAATATAATAAAAGATTTGTAATTTTAAAAAAATTTGGTATAATTAGGTTAGTGGTAAGTTATAGATATGAAAAATTTATAATTAAAACGGGGGTGGAAGTATGGATGTAAGTCAATATTTGCAAATATTTATTGAAGAAAGCAGAGAACATTTACAAAACTTAAATGACAATTTGCTTCAATTAGAAAATAATCCTGAAAATATGAATATTTTAAATGAGATTTTCAGGGCCGCACATACATTAAAGGGTATGTCAGGAACAATGGGTTATAATAATATGCAAAAACTAACGCACACAATGGAAAGTGTTTTGGCAGAAATAAGAACTGGAAATGTTAGTGTGAATTCAAAACTAGTTGATGTATTATTTAAATCTCTTGATGCGCTTGAAAATTATATTAATGTGATTACTGAGACTGGTAAAGAAGGAACAAAAGAATACAAAGCTTTAATTTCTGATTTAAGTTCGCTACTTGAATCAAAAGGTGAAAAAATTAAAAATGAAGTAAAAGCAGAATCAAGAGTTACGAATGGCAGCATTACTTTGGATTCTTCTGAAACTGAGTATATAAAAGGAGTATTAAACCAAGGTAAAAAGGTATATACGATAAATATGCAAATAGATGAAGGCTGCTTACTTAAGGGAGCTCGTGCATATCTTATAACTAAAAACATGCAAGATTTTGGTGAAATATACAAATCAAATCCTACGCTAAAAGATATGGAAGAAGAAAAGTTTGGGTTTGATTTATCTTTCATAGTTATTTCTCTTGATGAGAGAAGAGTATTTGAAGAAGAATTAAGTTCTATTGCAGAGGTGGTTAAAGTGGAAGTTATAGATTTCATTTCAAACGTAAAAGCAGATGATAATAAGAACGAAGTAAAGAAGGAAAAAATTGTCACTATAGAAGCAGTTGAAGAAAATAAACAAGATGAAATAGACAATCAAGATGAAAAAACAGAAGAAAAAAGTCTTGATGATAAGAAACAGCTTTCAAGTAAAACTGTCAGAGTTGATATATCAAGACTAGATAATCTCATGAATTTAGTGAGTGAGTTAATAATTGTGAAAACAAGACTAGAAGAAGAGGTAAAGACTAGTGAAAGTAATGAAGCTTTAGAATATCTAGAGAGAGTTACAACAAACTTACATGATGCAGTTATGAAAGTGCGTATGGTTCCAGTTGAGAGAGTATTTAATAGATTTCCTAGAATGATAAGAGATTTAGCGCAAAATTTGAGTAAAAGCATAGTACTTAAAATGACAGGTGAGGATACTGAACTCGATAGAACGGTTATTGATGAGATAGGAGAGCCCCTTATTCATTTGCTAAGAAATGCTGCTGATCATGGACTTGAGATTCCAGAGGAAAGGGTAAAGTCAGGAAAAGTAAAGCAAGGAGTTATAAATTTAAGAGCATATCAAGATGGTAATAATGTTGTTATTGAAGTTGAAGATGATGGAAAAGGTATAAATTATGATAAAGTAAGAAGAAAAGCGGTAGAAGTAGGAGCTGTGAGTGCGGAACTTGCGGTTAATTTATCTCAAGGTGAGTTATTACAACTTATTTTTGCTCCAAGCTTTAGTACTGCAGATCAAATAACAAATGTTTCAGGACGTGGAGTTGGACTTGATGTTGTTAAAACTAAAATAGAAGCATTAGGTGGAAATGTAGAAGTAAAATCTGAGGTTGGTAAAGGGACTAAGTTTATTGTTAGACTTCCTCTTACACTTGCTATTATTCAAGCTCTCATGGTAAATATAGGTAAAGAAAGATATGCTATACCTCTTAATATAATACAAACAATAGAAGATATAAATGTAACCGATATAAAACATATCCAAAAGAGAGAAACAATATTACTAAGAGATAAAGTTATCCCTATTGTAAGACTCGGTAGAGAACTAGGTGTTTCAGAAGAAAAGAGCGAAAACAAAACTAATACACTTACAATAGTAATTACTAAAAAGGGCGAAAGAGAAACAGGATTTGTTATCGATTCATTAATAGGAGAACAAGAAATAGTGATAAAATCATTAGGAAAATATTTAGCATCTATAAAAATGATTGCTGGTGCAACGATACTTGGAAATGGTGAAGTGGCATTGATACTTGACATAAACATGTTGGTATAGTTGAAAGCAAGTTGAAAATTGAAAGTGGAAAGTTAAAAATTAATGTATAAATAACTTTTAACTTTAAACTCTCAACTTTTATCTGTATTATAAATGGGGGTGTTCTTATGAATAATGAGAAAGTAATAAATGCAAGTGAAGTTAAACAGTATATAATATTTAATCTGGCAGAAGAGGAGTACGGAATTAATATAGAAGAAATCGAGTCAATTAATAGAATACAAGGTATTACAAGGGTTCCTAAAGCCCCTACGTACATTAATGGGGTAATAAATGTACGTGGGGATATAATACCAGTAATGAGTTTAAGAAAAAAGCTTAACTTTGAAGAAGACACGTTTACAAATAGTAGTAGAATAATAATTATAAAAAAACAAGATGCAAGCATAGCTATTATTGTTGATAAAGTAAAAGAAGTAGTTGGACTTGACTCTAAAAGTGTTGAATCTGTACAAGAATCAAATACAAAAATAGGTATAGATTATATAAAAGGCGTAGGCAAGATAGGTAATAGAATTGTTACTATAATAAATATAAGTAAGTTAATTGAAAATATAGAGGAAGAGCTTATTGTTGGTTTGAGGTAATATTATGCAAGATAATTTAAATGATATGCATATGGATGTTTTAAGGGAAATTGGTAATATTGGTGCAGGAAATGCTACAACTGCATTGTCTCAAATGCTTAATAAGTCTATAACAATGCAAGTGCCAGAGGTTAATATAGTAGAATTTAAAAATGTATCAGCTATAATTGGTGGTGAAGAAAATATAGTTGCTGGTATTCTTGTTAAGATATCTGGGGATATTGAAGGTATTATGATGTATGTTTTAGAGTATGATTCCGTTCGTAGTATGTTAAACATTTTGTTAAATAAAAACATAGCAAGTGAAGATATACTTGGGGAAATGGATTTATCTGCATTAAAAGAAATTGGAAACATACTGACAGGTTCATATCTTACGGCTTTGTCTAAACTAACAAATTTAACTATGATACAATCAATACCAAAATTAGCTTTCGACATGGCAGGAGCTATACTAAGTGTTCCAGCAATACTTTTTGGAAAAACTTGCGATAGTGTATTGTTTATTAAAACAGATTTTAATCAAGGGGATAGAGATGTAGTGGGATATTATATATTGATTCCAGAAGCACAATCATTTGATAAAATAATGAAATCGCTAGGGGTAATATAATATGATTAATATGGATAATATCGAAGTAGTGAAGGTGGGAATGGCGGATTTTAATATTGTAAAAAATCCTGGTATGATAACCACCCTAGGTTTAGGTTCATGTGTAGCTGTTGTATTATATGATGCTAAACTAAAAATGGCAGGTATGGCTCATATTATGTTACCGAGTAGTAAAGCAATAAAAAACAATAGTAACAGGGCAAAATTTGCAGATACGTCTATAAGTGATTTGCTTGATATGATGGCAAAAGAAGGAATGAAGAAGCAAAACTTAATTGCCAAAATTGCTGGTGGCTCTCAGATGTTTGATTTTGATAGTGTCGATGATGTATTTAGTGTGGGAAGAAAGAATATTCAAGCATGCAAAGATATTTTAGCTGAACTTAAGATTTCAATAATTGCGGAAGATATAGGAGAAAACTATGGTAGAACTGTTGAATTCTATACACTAGACGGATCTTTTAAAATAAAAAGCGTAGGAAAAGCAGAGAAGTTCATATAACAAAGTACAAAGAACAAAGAACAAAGAACCCGTTTACTTTGAACTTTGTAGTTTGAACTTTGTACTTTGAAAACGGGGTGATACATTGGGTGCTATTATTAAAAACAGTGAAGAACTTGAAAAAGTATGGAAAGAATATGCAAAACATAATACACAAGAGCTTAAGGATAAGATAATAATAGGGTATTCCCCTTTAGTTAAGTATATTGCAGGAAGAGTAAATATATATTTATGTAATAACGTTGAGTTTGAAGAGCTAGTTAGTTTTGGTGTTTTTGGATTAATTGATGCAGTAAATAAATTTAACTTAACTAAAAATGTAAAGTTTGAAACTTATGCATCTCTCAGGATAAGAGGTGCTATATTAGATAGTGTTAGAAAGATGGATTGGATACCAAGGTCACTTAGGCACAAACAGAAAAAGGTTGATCAAATAATGTCTGAACTTGAAACAGAGTTAGGCAGAGAACCAACAGATGAGGAATTAGCACAAAAACTTGGAGTAAATATAGATGAATTACAAGAAGTAATTACAGAAACAAATATTTCAGCAATGGTATCTCTTGATGAATACACAGAACAAAATTATGAGTCTAATATAAATGAATTCACGACAAATAAATCAGAACAACCGGAATATGAAATAGAGCAAAAAGAGACAAAAGAGATGTTAAAGTCAGCTGTTAACTCCCTTTCAGAAAGGGAACAAAAAATTATATATTTATATTATTTTGAAGAATTGACATTAAAAGAAATCAGCAAGATCCTAGAAATTTCAGAATCTAGGATATCACAGATACACTCAAGAGCTATAGTAAGGTTAAGGGGTAAGTTAGGGGAAAATAACTATCTGTTAACTGAATAGAAATACGAAAGGGGTATATTGTTATGGAAGAAATGAAAAATCCACAGCAAGTTCCAAAAAACGAATCAGTAACAGTGAAAATTTCACCTGATAAAATGAATGCATATATTATATTTCATATCCCAGAAAATGATGGCAGAAGAATGACTAAGAATGAGATACAAGATTATCTTCATCTTGAAGGCTTAAGACAAGGCATTGATCATGAAGTTTTAGAAAGTCTTTTTGAAAACAGAAATTATGAGTATCTATACAACATAGCACGTGGAAAGGAAGCTATCAAAGGTGAAGATGGAAAAGTTATATATAATTTCCAGACAGAAAAGAAAATAAAACCAACAGAACGAGAAGATGGAACGGTTGATTTTTATAATTTGAATCTTATTGAAAATGCTCATGAGGGTGATATTATAGCGGTTATTATAGCTCCTACTGATGGAGAGGATGGTTATGATGTTTTAGGGCAACCTATATTTTCATCTAAAGGGAGACCTGCAAATGTTAAAAGAGGAAGAAATGTATCATCAAGTGAGGATGGGCTAAAGTTCTTTGCTACAAAAGATGGACAAGTGGGTGTGATAGATGGAAAGATAGTTGTAAGTGAAGTATTTGAAGTGGATTCTGATGTTAATACAAGCACAGGAAATATAAACTTTGTTGGAAGTGTTGTAATAAGAGGAAATGTACTTAGCGATTTCAAAGTTTTTGCAGCTGGAAACATAGATGTATATGGGGTAGTTGAAGGTGCGACACTTGAATCAAAGGGAAGTATGAATTTACATAGTGGGGTACTTGGAAATGGGAAAGCTGAGATAAAAGTAGGCGGAGATCTTGTAGCGAAATATATAGAAAACTGTAATATTATAGTTAATGGTAATATAGTTAGCGAAGCAATCCTACACTCTAATGTCAGATGTAGTAAAAATATAGAAATTGGAGGAAAAACTGGACTTATAGTAGGTGGAAATGTCACGGCAGGAAAGCTTATAAAAGCTAAAGTGATTGGTTCGAACTTTGGAACACATACTGAATTAAAAGTTGGAGTAGATCCTAATTTAGTTGAAATGTATAAAAAGAATAAAGAAGAAATAGAAAGAATAAAGAGCGAAAAAACGAAGTCTTCACAATTGCGAGAATTATTAGAAACTAAAAACAAAAAGAACTTGCTTGATGATGAAAAGAAGATATTGCTAGAAAAAATAGTACATACTAACAATTTTATAACAAGACGAATTGAGGAATTAAACGAAGAACAGGAATTACTTATGGAGAAAATTCAAGAAATTGAAAATGGTGAAATAAAAGTTGAGCAAAAAATATGTCCAAACGTAGAAATATATATATCTAATGCATATATGAGGACAAGAGAAGATATATCAAGATGTACTTTGAGAAAAGAAGGAGCAGACGTTAAAATATCTGCTTACTAAGGGAGATGATTATATGGCTATAAGACCCATAGACATGCAAACTATAGCTGCTGCAAACAATGAGTATAGCAAAATGCAACAAAATAATAATGCACATGGGCAAAATGTACAACATAATATAGCAGAAAGCATGAAAAAGGCTGATCAAGTTCGTCAAACTAAGGTACATAAAACAGAAAATATTGAGCATAAAAAATTAAATGTTGATGATAAAAATAAAGATGAAAAAAGGAAAAAACACAAAAAATACAAACAATACACAAAAAATAAAAAACTAGAAATTATAGAAGAATATGATGATGAACAAAAAGATGAAAACAATGAAAATCATAAACATATAGATCTGAAAATTTAGGTGTAACTTGTAAAGAGCGGAGGTGGTATAGTGATTTCTTTAATAATAAGCATAGTGTTGTTTTTTATGGGGTTAATAGTGTTTGTATTTGGGTATATAGGTAGATATGAGTTAGTTAAAGATGGATACATAGAAGAATCAGATTTATCAAAGGTAACAAAAGAGAAAGAGGAACTTAGTTTAAAAGTTGACGAAGCTGACAAGGTTTTGCAAGAATTAAATAAATTCTCTACATATATTTCTAAAGAGTTAGATACTAAACATAAGGAACTCTTGTTTTTATATCAAATGATAGATGAAAAGCAAGAATCTTTTACAAAAAACGAAAAAGAGGTAAATAAAAGGACAAAAAAAATAACTCTGCAAGAAAAAAATATAGAAGAAGATAAAAAACAAACTGAAACTAACCGAAAAGAAGAGCAAAAATTTACCACCATAAATGAGGAACTAAAAGTAAAAAACATACTAAAGAGTAATCAAACTATGCAGGAAAAAGTACAAGCGTTACATTGTGCAGGTAAATCAATAGATGAAATTGCAAGTACATTAAGGAAAGGAAAAAATGAAATTAGATTAATGATTGGGGTAGGAAAAAAGGAGTGATTAAATTTGAAAACACTGAAAATAGGATTTATAATGGGATTTGGGATTGGTCTTATGACTGTATCAGCTATAATGTTTGCTGTAGCTATGTCGGATTTAAATAAAACTGAAGAAACCAAAATCCAAGATGAAAAAAAGGATGTAAGTACAGTACAAGAAGATACCGTGGAAAGATCAAAAGAGACGACGAAAGAAATACCAGAAGAAACAACAAAAGAAATTAAAGTATTACAAGAGAATAAAAATGAAAAAGCAAAACTAGAGCAATCAGAGGAAGAATATGTTGCAGTTATAATACCTAAAGGTAGTGATTCTTATGATGTAGCAAAGATATTATATGATAATAAACTTATAGAAAATAAAAACGGTTTTGAAGTATATATAGAAAAACAAAAGAAAAGTACAATGCTACGTCACGGAACATTTAATATAAAAAAAGATAGTAGTTATGATGATATTATTAAAAAAATAGCTGGATAAAAATGATATTTGTGTAGAATATTATTTTTATTTAGCTATTTTTTAGTAATAGTACTTGCAAATATAAAAAAAACGGGGTAGAATATATAAGAAACAAGTTGAAAATTGAAAGTTGAAAATTGAAAGTGAAATATAAAATATTTTCAAACTCTCAACTCTCAACTCTCAACTCTTAACTTTCAACTTTTAACTTAAGTGGGGGAGGATAAATGTATGTATAAGAGAGTACTGATAAAATTAAGTGGTGAAGCTTTGGCAGGAGATAAGAAATTTGGGTTTGATGATAAACCAGCATCAGTAGTAGCCGAAGAAATTAAAGAAATAGTAAGTAGAGGTACAGAAGTAGCATTGGTTGTTGGGGCAGGTAACATATGGCGTGGAAGGGATAACAAAAATATGGATATGACAAAATCACACCATATAGGAATACTTTCTACAGTGATTAATGCTATTTATATGGGTGAACTCTTGCGTATCAATGGCATAAATACTATAATACAAACACCATTTGTAGTGGGTTCTATGACTGAACAATTTGTAAAAGAAAAAGCTATAGATTATATGAAAAAGGGCAAAGTAGTTATTTTTGCAGGAGGTACTGGGCATCCATTCTTCTCAACAGATACAGGAGCAGCATTAAGAGCTATAGAAATAGAGGCAGATATATTACTGCTTGCAAAAAGCATAGATGCTGTTTACGATTCGGATCCTAAAATCAATCCAAATGCTAAAAAATACGATGAAATAACATTTAAAGAGATAATAGCGAAAGGACTGAAAGTAATAGATATGACGGCAGCAAGTCTTTGTCTAGAAAATGGAATGAATACTAGATTATTTGCTTTAAGTGAGAATCGTAGTATTATAAAGATTTTAAATGGAGATAAATTAGGTACAATAATAAAAACAGAATAAAAGTAAAAATTTAATTAAAAGACTTGAAAAAAAGGCTAAAAAATGATAATGTAAATGGGAAACATAATTTATTGAATTTATATGGGAGGGGTTATCATGAACGACAATTTACAACAATTAGATAGTAAGATGAAAGGCGTAATAGAAGGATTAGACAGGGAATTTACTACAGTGAGAGCAGGAAGGGCAAATCCACATATATTAGATAGAATAACTATTGATTATTACGGCACACCCACATTATTAAATCAAGTGGCAAACATATCGGTGCCAGAAGCAAAGCTCATTGAAATAAAACCATGGGAAAGTAGTTTGCTAAAAGAGATAGAAAAAGCTATAATTGTTTCACCAGATGTTGATTTAAATCCAACGAATGATGGAAAGGTTATAAGACTTAGATTTCCAGATCTCACGGAGGCAAGAAGAAAAGACTTAGTGAAGGATGTAAAAAAACGTGCAGAAAATTCAAAAATTGCTATAAGAAATATTAGAAGAGACGAATTAGAGATGTTTAAAAAACAACAGAAAGATAATAAAATAACAGAGGATGAACTAAAAGTAATTGAAAAAGAAGTTCAAGATTTAACTGATAAATATAATAGAAAGATTGAAGAAATGACTGATATAAAAGAAAAAGAGATAATGACAGTTTAAAAAGAGGGGTAAAATTATGAATATAGATATGAGTAATTTGCCAGAGCATATAGGAATTATAATGGACGGCAATAGAAGATGGGCTAAAGCAAATGGATTTTCTAAAATAAAAGGGCATAGAGAAGGGGCAAATACTTTAAAAAGATTGGTTGAAGATGCGAATAAGTTGGGAATAAAGTATTTAACAGTTTATGCTTTTTCAACTGAAAATTGGAAGAGAGAAGAAAGTGAAGTAAAAGAAATAATGAATCTCCTTAGAGAGTTTTTGACCGAATGTGAAAGAAACTATGCAAAAGAAGATTATGTAGTAAATTTTATTGGAGACTCGAAAGGTTTAGCTCAAGACATACAAGATAAAATGTGTAGCGTTATTGAGAAGACAAAAAATAAGAAAGGACTTCATTTGTACATAGCTATCAATTATGGTGGCAGGGATGAAATTATTAGAGCAGTGAGAAGGCTATTTGAGAGTGGTGAGAATAACATAGAAATTACTGAACAAAAACTTTCTGAATATCTAGATGCGAGCGGAGTACCTGATCCAGAGTTTATTATAAGAACAAGCGGTGAAATGAGGATTAGCAATTTTTTAACATGGCAATCAGTATATAGTGAATTTTATTTTTCAGATAAATATTGGCCAGACTTTTCTATAGATGATTTTAAATTGGCAATATCAGATTTTCAACATAGAAACAGAAGGTTTGGGGGCATATGATATGTTAATGCGGATACTCAGCAGTGCCATTGGACTCGCTATATTGTGTGTAATACTCGTTACGGATAAACAAATGCTTTATTTTGCAACTGCTGTTGTAGGGGTATTAGGACTTAAAGAGTTTTATGATGCAATGAAGAAAAAAAGTAATCCACTAAGTAAGACAGGGTTACTCTTTGGTGCTGTATATATAATGCTAATTGAAATACTTAATTTATATAATACTAACTTTGTAATCTTAATACTTATTATGTTTTTAACGGTGTTTACAGTTATAATTGTAAGTTATAAAGAACATAATATAACGGATGCATCAATAACAATTACTGGTTTCTTTTATGTGTGTGTATTACTTTCATATGTGCCATTAGTAAGAAACTTGGAAGATGGGCAATTATATGTATGGCTTATATTCTTAGTAGCGTGGGGAAGTGATACGGGAGCTTATTTAGTAGGACTCACTTTAGGGAAAGCAAAGTTATGTCCAGATATAAGTCCTAAAAAGACTGTAGCAGGTGCAGTAGGCGGGATACTGTTTAGTATAATTTTTGTATTGGTTTATATGATTATATTAATAAAATATTATCAAATGAATATAGATAATTATATAGCAATTGCTCTTATAATAGGTACAGTAGGAAGCATTATTTCTCAATTAGGAGATTTATTAGCTTCAACTATAAAAAGATATGTAGAAATAAAAGATTTTGGAGAGATGATTCCAGGACATGGAGGAGTACTTGATAGATTTGATAGTATATTATTTGTAGCACCATTTGTTTATTATATAATAACGATTATGATGTTATAATAAGTAGAAAAAAAGGGGAGAAATAAATGATTTCAATTATAGTTGCGATAATAGTATTTTCGATTATTGTGTTAGTGCATGAATTTGGACATTTCATAGTAGCAAGAATGAATGGAGTTTTTGTTGAAGAATTTGCGATAGGGATGGGACCAAAACTGATTTCTAAAAAAATAGGGGAAACAGTATATTCTATAAGAATACTACCTCTTGGTGGATTTTGCAAAATGACGGGAGAAGAAGAAAATTCAGATGACGCTCGAGCATTTTGCAATAAAAGTGTATGGCAAAGAATGGCTATAGTTGTGGCTGGTGCTCTTATGAATTTTATATATGCACTAATCGCTATAATAATAGCTGTTAGTCTTATGAATCGTGTTTCATTACCAATAATAGATATAATATCACCTAATTCACCAGCTGAGAAAGCGGGGCTAATGAAAGGTGACAAAGTATTATATATTAATGATACAAAAGTAGGGATAATGGAAGATATACTTTTTGAGACAGCACTTTTAAATACTCCAGAAAAGAAAGTAAATCTTGTGATTGAGAGAAATGGTGAGAGAAAAAATATAACTTCATCGTTAAATGCTGGTATAGTAATAAGCAGTATTCCACAAGAGTTAGAAGGAAAGACAAATTTAAAACTAGGAGATTTTGTAGTTAATATTAATGGAAAAGATGTTTATAATATCAAAGACATAGGAAATGAATTAGAGAATAAAAGCAAAACAAATGTGCAAGTACTTAGAAATAATAAAATTGAAACGCTTATAGACGAAAATACAAAAATATTAATTGTAAATCAAGCGAGAATACAAAGACAAATAGGTTTTTTACCAATACAGAGAAAGCTGAACTTTATAGAATCACTTGATTATAGTGAGAAAAAGTTTGAATATTTTATAAGAACTACATGGGTCAGTTTAGGTAAACTTGTGACAGGGCAGGTAAGTTTCAAACTTGTGTCTGGGCCTATTGGTATAGTAAAATACTTAGGTGATACCTACGAAAAAAGTGTAAATGCGAGCTCAGTATTTATGGATCAGGTTATAAACGTATCAATTAACTTGCTCATGTTTTCAGCTCTACTTAGTGCTAATTTAGGTGTTATAAACCTAATGCCCGTACCAGCACTTGATGGAGGAAGATTGGTGTTTATGTTCGTTGAGCTTATAAGAGGAAAACCGGTAGACGTAGAAAAAGAAAACTGGGTACACGTATTAGGTTTCGGACTACTTATGATACTTATGGTATTTGTATTTTATAATGATATAATGAAGTTGGTTAATGGAATAGTTTAAGAAGTTGAAAGGTGAAAGTTGAAAGTGAAAGAGAAAGATTTTAAAAAATATAAAGGGAGACAGCGTTGCAAGCTGTCTTTTCTTATAAGGTTGATAGTATTGTAGTCCTTTAACTTTCAACTCTCAACTTTCAACTTTCAACTTATAAAGGGTGGTGTATCATGAAAGTAGCGGGATATAATCTGGGTTGTAAGGTAAATAAATATGAACTTGATTCTGTACTCGAAGAGTTTCTGAAAAATGGTTATGAGGTAGTGGAATTTGATGCTACTTCCGATGTATATATAGTAAACACATGTGCAGTTACACAGCTTGCAGAAAAAAAATCAAGACAGATGATAAATAGAGCTAAAAGCAAGAATTCAGATGCAATATTTGTTGCGGCAGGCTGTTACACGCAGAAGGAAGGCGAAAGCATAACAGGCGTTGATATAGTAGTTGGTACAAATAATAAGGATAAGATATATAAGATGGTGGAAGAGTATATAAAAAATAGAGAAAAGATATCGCTTGTGGAAAGTATAAAGACTGAAAAGATATATGATAACATGAAAATATCTAGTACTCAAGACAGCACTCGGGCATATGTAAAGATACAAGATGGATGTAAAAATTATTGTGCTTATTGTATAATACCATATTTAAGGGGAGCTGTTCGTAGTAGAAAGCTCACAGAAGTATTGGAAGAAGTAGAAATACTAGCAAATAAAGGGTATAAAGAAATAGTACTTGCAGGTATAGAAGTAGCGTCGTATGGAGAAGACTTAGGAGACATAAGATTAATCCATATTTTAGAAGAAACAAGTAAAGTGAAAGGTGTAGAGAGAATAAGATTGAGTTCTATGTATCCAACAATAATAGACGAGGAATTTGTAAATAGGATAAAAGAGTTAAGAAATGTATGTAATCATTTTCATTTATCACTTCAAAGTGGAAATGATGCTACACTAAAAAGAATGAACAGGAAATATACGACAGACCAATATAGACAAGCTATAAAACTTCTCAAAGAAAATATACCAGATGTGGCGATAACAACAGATATTATAGTTGGGTTTCCAGGAGAGACAGAAGAAGAGTTTGAGTCAACATATAACTTTGTACAAGAAATGAAATTTAGTAAGATACATGTATTTAAGTATTCAAAAAGGAAAGGAACAAAAGCAGAGACTCTAGAGAATCAGATTGATGAAAATATAAAAAATAATCGCAGTCACAAAATGATAAATCTTGGGGAATCACTGGAGAAAGAATTTTTAGAAAACTACATAGGAAGAGAACTAGATGTGCTATTTGAAGGAAACACAAAAAGTAAAGGTAATCTCTATCCAGGACATAGCATGAATTACTTGAAGGTAGTTGTAGCGTCAGAAGTAAGTTTGAAAAATGAAATAAAGAGGATTAGGATAGATAAAGTGGAAAAAGACTATTTGGTAGGGTTGTTGAAATAAATATTTTATTGCAACTGCTAGATGTTTATGTTATAATTATGCTATAAAATTAGTAAACTAATTATGTGAGGTGAATATATATGAATGCTGCAAAAAAGAAAATAATAACGTTGGTTGAAAATATACCTGAAGACCCAAAGGGAGATAATATGTTGTGTGAGATAGTGGATTTTATAGAGTATTTAAAGCAAAAGAAGAATATAGATAGCAAAGATTTCTATAACCTAATGATAGTTAGTGAGAGTAGTACAGAATTTTGGGATAATAAAACAGATGATGAGGTGTGGAATAATGTATAAACAAGGGGATATAGTTTTAATACCAGTGCCGTTCAGTGATTTATCATTAAGTAAACAAAGGCCAGTACTGGTCATTTCAAATAATAACTATAATGATAAAGTAGAAGATATATTGGTTGTTGCAATAACATCTAATCTAGTACAAAAAGATTACGGAATAATGTTTAATAATGATGACTTAGAAGAAGGGCAGCTAAAACAAGAATCAATGATAAGGATAGATAAAATGTATAGTTTAGCTAACAACATAGTTAGCAAGAAATTTGGACGAGTTGAGGAAAATATATTGATGAAGGTAAGGAATAACATAAATAATTTTATAACATAAAGGCATTTGCTTTGTGCAAGTGCTTTAATTTTGTTTAGGAGGGTGAACTATGAGCATGAAACGAGTAATGGGATTAGATTTTGGTGATAAAACTATAGGTGTAGCGGTTAGTGATTTATTACTTTTTACTGCCCAAGGAGTTGAAATAATAAGAAGAGACAACCCTATAGATTTGAGCAAAAGTATGGAAAGACTGAAGGAGCTAATAAAAATCTATGATGTGGATAAACTAGTAGTAGGATTTCCTAAAAATATGAATGCGACAATAGGAGAAAGAGGAGAGAAAACTTTAAGGTTTAAAGAAAAACTAGAGAAAGACTTCAAGTTAGAAGTTGTTCTTATAGATGAGAGATTAACAACAATGCAATCCGAAAAAATGCTTATACAAGCAGATGTAAGTAGACAAAAGAGAAAAAAGGTAATAGATAAAATGGCGGCTATGCTTATATTGCAAGCATATTTAGATGGAAAATCAAAGTACAAATAACAAAGTACAAAGAACAAATAGACAGAATTTTTAATTTTTTGTACTCTGTACTTTGAACTTTGTACTTTGATTTCTACCAATCTGGTCGCACTTTTACGTTGAAACTATAGTTATTCCCATAGTTATTATCCCAGTTACCATTTGCATCATAAAAAGTAAAATTTAAGCATTGTTTGTCTTTAACTGGTATTATAGCTTCAAAATCATTATTTGAATTTCGGTACATTTGCAAGTTAGATACATCTGACCAATTAGTAGTATTATCGGTATAACCTAGATGTACATATATACTATTGTCACTTGTATTTGCTAGACATCCCTTGTAATTAATTTTTAGTTTATCACCTACTACAGGTGTATTTGGTGATAATATTATAGTATCTTGTTTTTTATTCATTATCCTCGACCTCCTAATAAATATTATGGACGATGTCGTCTTAATTTATGCAAGAAAAGAGAAAAAGTGTGGTGAAAGCGTATGCGACAAATATTACACATAGATATAAATTCGTTTTTTGCTTCATGTGAGCAGGCTGTAGATGAAACAATAAGAGGAAAACCTGTTGCTGTGGTAAGTAGTATAGAGGGACGAAATTGTATATTACTTGCTGTTAGTTATGAGGCAAAAGATTATGGAATAAAAAGGACAATGAGTTTAAAACAGGCTCAAAGTTTATGCCAAAATTTAATACTTAGAGTAGCGAATCATAATATGTATCAACATTTTTCAAATAAATTTATTAAGATACTGTGTGAATATGTGCCTATAGTTGAGAGTACATCCATAGATGAAGCATATCTAGATATGACAGGAACTGAAAGATTATATGGTGATATAAAAGAGTTTGCAAAAAAGATGCAAAAAATGATATATGATAGACTTTTGCTTCCATCGTCAATAGGTATATCAGACAATAAAAGTTTAGCAAAGATGGCATCAGATTATAAAAAACCAATGGGAATAACTGAATTTTATTCAGCAAATATAAAAAAACAAGTTTGGCCACTATCTGTAGATACACTCTTGGGAGTTGGCAATAAAACATTAAGTAATTTGCAGAAACTAGGCATTTATACCATAGGAGATTTAGCTATATTTGACAAAACTCAACTTAAAATATATTTAGGAGAAAATTCGTCGGAAATGTTACACAAGCTTGCGAATGGTATTGATGATTCTAAAGTAATTACATATGATAAAGATAGTGTTAAAAGCATAGGAAAGGAAATTACCTTTGAGGAAGATGTCACATCGAGAGATATAATAAAAAGAGAACTACTTTTAATGTCTGAGAATATAGCAACTAGGCTAAGAAAGCTAGACAAAAGAGCCAAAACAGTTACACTCAAGATAAAGTACAATAATTTCACCGTAATAACCAGAAGTCATACTTTAGAGGATGTGTTTAATACTACAAATATCATATATAAAACAGCAGTAGAGTTATATATAAAACAATGTATAAACACAATGCCTATAAGGCTTGTAGGTGTACAGGTATCTAATATAGAAAAAAAGGATATAAAACAGATGAGTCTATTTACGGATAAAGAGGACGAAAAAAATGAAAAATTTGAGAAAAGTATAGACATTATTCGCGAAAAATACGGCTATAACATAATAAAAAGGAGAATATAATTTTAAAAGAATTTCAAGTTTTGATTTTTTATTTTGAAAAAGTTCTCCCTGACATGTCATCCTGAGGAGCGTCTTTTGCGACGTGAGGATGACGTGTCAGGGAGCAATTCGCAAGGACTGTTTTTTCTATTGTCGGGTTCTTTTTTTTATTTGTCTAATATCGCGACCGTAAAATTCTAGGGGTTTGTAATTTCCGAGTAGTCTTGAAAAGATTCTGTCTGAGTATGCTTTTTGAAGATTTTCTATTGTAAGATTGGTAGAGATAACAGTAGATTTTCTATTTAGATATCTAGTATTTATGCAATTGAATAACTCGGCACTAGATAATGTTGTAAGCCACTCTGTACCTAAATCATCTATAATAAGTAAGTCCACTTTAAAAACAGAGTCAATGTAGCTTGTCCTTTCTTCAGCATCTTCTTTATTTTTGTTAAATTTGTCATCTGCAAATAGCTCGAATAGCTCAAAAGCTGTGAGGTATAGAACACTAATACCTTTATCTAATAAATCTTTGGCTATACAATTACATAGATATGTTTTTCCAGTACCAGGGGTACCATAAAATAATAAATTTACAAATTGTTTATCAAAATCATGTGCAAAATCATGTGAAATTTGGTAAATTCTTTTTATGTTTTCTTGTGGATTTAGTTTTTGATTAGGGTATTTCTCATCAGAATAATATTTGAAATCAAAGTTATCAAAATTTTCTTGCTCAAGAATTTCTTTTATGTTTGAGCCAGTATATGCAGCTTGTACGAGTTCTTGTTCAAAGCAAGCACACCGTTTATTGTCTATAAATCCTGTGTCATTGCACTTTTTACATGAGTACTTTATATTAAAATGATCTTTATGGTATCCATGATCTTTTAATAATTGTTTTTTCTCGTTTTCAAGTATCTGCGTTTCTTTTTGAATTTCAAGTAAAAGTTTAGCAGAAGAAGCTGGATCGTCTATTATTGCTTTAGAAATTCTTAAGCCTAGGTTAAATAAAAAAGCATCTATTTCCTTGATCCGAGGCAAAGCCAAATAGACCTCTGATTTTCTGTTTTCTAAATCAATAGCAGCCTGCTGTCTTTTTTTATCATATTTACCAAGTATTTGTTTATATATATTTTGTGGAATACTCATATTAATCCACCTTTCTATTTTTTTCTAAGATTCTTTTATAATCATCTTCGATAAATTCTTGTTCTTGACGTTTGATTTCTTCAAAATCCCAATTTTGCTGATCAAAATTCATAAACTTATTGTTTGATTTTGTTTGTACTGCTTTATTTTCTTTAGCTTGAGTATTTGTCTGATTGTTTGATAATCTAGTTGCTCCGCTCAAATATTTTTCAGCATCTTCTAAAGTCGTTATGTTTTTTTCACATAATGAAACTGCTATTTTTTCTATATACGAAAGCATAGAGTTTATGTTTGTAATCCCTTTTGTATGAGTATATGTAACCAAAAACTTATAGACATCAATTGAAAGTATAAGACTATCAAACATATTTATAATTTGATTAAGATTTTTAGGTGAAAAGCTAGCAGCATACTTTGATTCCACAAAGCCAATAAATTCTTTTATATCTGTATTATATTTTAATATGTGTCCGACCTCTTGTGGATCATAAGTATGTTCTTTCACAGTAAATTTTTTATTATTAGTATCATTATTTAAATCAGCTGTCATAAGCTTACCTTGCGGCAAACAGGGGTCATTTAGATTTACAAAGTTAATACAATATGTATTAGCCTTAGTATCTGTCTCAAGGCTCATAAGACCTACAGACTCCCAGTATTTAATAGCATTAATAACATCAGATTCAAGTAATGATAGGTTGCTAGATACGCTCTTTATAGAGGTTTGAGTATTAGTATAAAAAAATCTATATAAATAAATGTATATCTTTACATATGTCGCATTCGCTTTTGGTAGGTATTTTTCAATAAATATGTTTGCTATCGGAGTTGAATTATTTATTTGTTTAGTTTTAAAAGTAATTGTGCTCATGAAAAAACCTCCTGATAATTCAGTTATAAATATACATATGATATGCACATTTATTTTAATTAATTATAGCATAATTTTTTTGAAAATGGTAGAAAAAAATAAAAAAAGATGGTAAAATAGATTATAGAATTATACAGGAGGTTTTTTAATGATAAAAAAAGTTGTAGAAGCTATACAGAAACATGACATGATAAATAATGGGGAAAAGATAGTGGTTGGAGTCTCTGGTGGTGCAGACTCCATGAGTTTACTGCATATATTATTAGCATTAAAAAATGAGTATAACATTAAGATTATTGTAGTGCATATAAATCACGGTATAAGAGGACAAGAGGCAGCGAGAGACGAAAGCTTCGTGAAAGAATATTGTGAAAATAATCATATTTTAACTTATATTTTTAAATGCAATGTTAAGGAATACGCAAAAACTACACATATAACAGAAGAAGAGGCAGGAAGGAAGCTAAGATATGAAAAGTTTACCGAAGTACTAAGGGCAGAAAATGCTGACAAGATAGCTATTGCACATAACGAAAATGATTGTGTGGAGACAGTACTTATTAACTTAATAAGAGGTACAGGGTTAAAGGGACTTACTGGAATAAATGCAAAGAATAATAACATAATAAGACCACTTATCTGCTGCACAAGAGATGAAATTGAGAGTTATTGCGAGGAGAATAAGCTTAAATATGTAATAGATAGTACAAATATTGAAAATGTATATACTAGAAATAAAGTGCGGAATCAACTAATACCATATATAAAAGAAAATATAAATGAAAAGGTTACAGATAATATTTTTAGAATGACTATATTATTAGAAGAAGTAGAAGAATATATGGAGAAAGAAGCGTATAAAAATTTTAATGCTGTTGTTAAAAGTGTAAAAAAGGATTGTATACAGATAGATATAGAGGGTTTAAAAAGGTGCGAAAATGCAATAATAAAAAGAGTGTTACGAAAAGCTTTATATGAAATCGCAGGGGAAAACCTTAAAGATATATATATGGGTCATGTTCATGATATAATTACTATGATGAATAAGCAATCAGGTAAACAATTAAATTTGCCTAATAACATTATTGCTCAAAAAGATTTCAATATATTAAAAATATTTATAGCAAATTTTGATGAAAGTTTTGTATACGAATCTAAAGTAAAAAACATTCCATGTCAGATAAATGTGGAAGGAACTAAGTTTACGTTAGAATTAATAGATAATAATGAAAATATAATAAATACTGAAACTATAAAATATTTTGATTTTGATAAAATTAATATTGATCTTTTGAGTATTAGAAATAGGCGAGAAGGAGATTATATTTATATTAAGCCAGATAGCGAAAGACAAAAGCTAAAGAAATTTTTTACAAACAGTAAAATACCTATATACGAAAGAAATAAGTTACCAATATTAGTTCAAAACAATAATGCAATATGGATTGTAGGATATAAAACTAGTCCGTTTTTTGCAATAAATGAAAAGACTAAGAAAGTGCTGAAAGTACAGAGTTGTACTTTGAATTAAAAAATTTAATTATAAGGTTGATTTTTGATTTTAAATATGATATATTAGTGTAGTTAGTATTATAGGATAATAAAAATTTATTGGAATTTAACTTCGGGGGGATTAATTTGGAAAAATATTTTAGAGGATTTGGATTATACATAATTATATTTGTTATAATATTGCTAGTTGCATATATGTCACAATATGGTAATGATATAACAACTAAAGAAGAAAATTATAACGTACTTATAACGAAACTTGATGAAGGAAAAATAGAAAAACTATCAATAATGCCTTCAGAAAAGGCTGGGATGGCTAGAGTAAAGGCAGATACTATAGGCACAGACACCAAAAAATCTACAGATACAACAGGTGTAGATACTATAAAAGCAGAAGGACAGGAACCGAGCGTAAGACTCGAGGTGAATGTACCTAATTTACAAGTCTTTATGGATTATATAACTAAAAATATATTACCAAAACAGCCAAATTTGATAATAGTAACTGAGCAACCAGAAAGTTCTGATGGTTTATTTCAAGTTTTATTTATAACTAGTATAGTAATAGTTTTTATAGTAATAATATCGCTTTTCTTTGGTCAAATGGGCAGCGGCGGCGGAGGTGGAAGCCGAGTTATGTCATTTGGAAAGAGCCGTGCAAAGCTAGTTGTAGGGGATAAAAATAAAATAAATTTTACAAATGTTGCAGGACTTGATGAAGAAAAAGAAGAAGTAAAAGAGGTAGTTGAGTTTTTAAAACAGCCTAAAAAGTTTATAGACATAGGAGCACGAATACCAAAAGGAATTTTACTCGTGGGTCCTCCAGGTACTGGTAAGACTTTGCTTGCAAAAGCAATAGCAGGCGAAGCAGGGGTACCATTCTTTAGTATATCAGGTTCTGATTTTGTAGAGATGTTTGTTGGGGTAGGAGCATCACGTGTAAGGGATTTATTTGAACAAGCAAAGAAAAACTCACCAGGAATAATATTTATAGATGAAATAGATGCAGTAGGACGTAAAAGAGGAGCAGGACTAGGTGGAGGACATGACGAAAGGGAACAGACACTGAATCAACTTTTAGTTGAAATGGATGGGTTCGAAACTAATCAGGGAGTTATAGTTATTGCAGCGACAAATAGAGCTGACATACTAGACCCTGCATTGCTTAGGCCAGGACGCTTCGATAGAAGAGTACATGTAGGTGGACCTGACGTAAAAGGTAGAGAAGAGATACTAAAGGTTCATGCAAAAGGTAAGGTACTTGCTGAAAATGTGAAGCTTGATATTATAGCAAAAACAACTGCCGGCTTTACGGGTGCAGATTTAGAAAATCTTCTTAACGAAGGGGCCATAATAGCTGCAAAGGAAGACAAAAAGGAAATATATATGGAGCATATAAATAAGGCACTTATAAAAGCTGCCGTAGGAACTGAAAAGAAGAGTAAGGTTATTTCTGATAAGGAAAAGAAAAACACTGCTTACCACGAAGCAGGTCATGCTATACTTTTTCATATCTTACCTGATATGGACCCTGTGCATAGCATATCTATAATACCTACAGGACCTGCAGGTGGTTATACAATGCCACTTCCGCAAGAGGATAGAGGAACCTTGTCAAAAAGTTTTATGAGATATAAAATAATGACTTTACTCGGAGGTAGAATTGCTGAGAAGATGATATTTGATGACATAACAACTGGTGCAAGCAACGATATACAAAGAGCCACATTAATAGCCAAAAATATGGTGACTAAATATGGAATGAGTGATAAGCTTGGACCTATACAATACGGAAGTGATAGTGATGAAGTATTTATAGGAAGAGACTGGGGTTCAAAGAGTAATTATAGTGAAGAGATAGCTAGAGAGATAGATTCAGAAATAAAAAGTATAATAAATGGATGTTATGATGAAGCAGAAAAGTTATTGAAAGAACATATAGAAATATTGCATAGCACTTCAAACCTTTTACTTGAAAAGGAAAAGATAACGGGAGAAGAGTTTGAGGCTTTATTTAAAAAAGAAGAAATTAAGGAGAAATTATAATATATTAAGATAAGAGGAGTTACTCTATAGAGTGACTCCCCTTTGTTATTTAATAAAGTAAACTACGTACACGGAGCAATTCGTGGATACAAACAATTTTTTAAGTAAAATAAGGAAAAAAATCTTGCAAAATAAGGAAGAAAATGTTATAATATACATAATAAGGAAAAAAGAAAGAGGTGTTATATGAGAGGGAAAATAGAAAAGGCAAGAGAAAAGACTTTTAAAGTTATATGTTGGGAAGAGTTATCTGAAGCATTAGGGGAAGAGTGGGAAATAAAAGAAGGAATAGGCGTGAAAACTTTTGGTGGTATGGTTGAAAAAGGGATACATATTGTAAGAAAAGATATAAATAGTATATGGTGTTCAAATACTGAAGAGATTGAGGATTGTTATGTTGTTTTTTATGATTTTGATAAAAAGACCCAAGAACAAAAAACAGAAATAATTTATGCAAATAAACCTGAAGTGCTTCGTAAACTAATAGATAACACAGCAACATTTGATGAGGCGAAATGTATAAAGAGTGAAATGTATGATCAATTAAATAACGTGATATCGCCTCAGATTGAAAGTATAAAAGGAAGAATTGAAGAATCAAATAATAGATATATTATATATGAAAATGATAATATATTTTTTAAGAGATGGTTAGATAATACACTTAGTAAAGAAGAATTAGATAATCTACATATAGCGACACCTACCCCACAAGTCAAACCTATACATGTAGCAAACTCGGGGGAGTCTAAAGTAATACAATTCGATGATGTGAAGATGGAACCAATTGACCCAAAATATTGGGAAAAACTCGGATTTGTTCATTTGCCACCCCCGGTAAAGGCTGAAATATTTGATTTAGAACACAGTAGTTAATACTAGCTGTGTTTTTTTATACTGTAAAATAGTGAGTTTAATAAGACGAAAAAACTTGACATAATCTAGGTAATAGGTTAATATATAATAAAACTACTTATTACGTTAATAATAAAAAGTGTATTGACGAAAGGGTAATAGAAGAAATGATAATAATTGAATTAGTAAAATGAAAAGGTGGACTGATATTATGAAGAACATTTTGATATATACAAATGTGGAGAAGGATATAGGGCTTGAAGTAACAAAAAGGCTTGTTGATATACTAAGGAGACATGATAAAAACATTTGGATTAATTATCGTGGAGTATGTGAAGCTGAATTAAAAGAGAATTGTATAGAGTTAGATGAAATACCAGATAAAAATATAGATATTATTATGGCAATAGGCGGGGATGGTACCATACTTGGGCTAGCACGAGAAGTATATCATTATGATGTGCCTATAATAGGGATAAATCTTGGAAGAATAGGTTTTTTAGCGGAAGTAGAAATTTGTGACATGGAAAATATAGTAGCTTTTTTAGAAAAAGGAAAATATGAAATAGAAGAGAGAATAATGGTGGATGCAAGTATTACATCTGACCCAGATAGAAAAGACATGATAGGGCTAAATGATATAGTAATAAATAGAGGGTCTTTTTCGAGGATGATAGAAATGGAAATTCATATAAATGGGAAATATGTAGATAAATATTTTGCTGATGGAGTGATAATATCGACACCAACAGGCTCTACAGCTTACAACCTATCAGCTGGGGGACCTTTGTTAATGCCAGATGCGCATATGATGGTTATAACTCCAGTATGCCCACACTCATTAAGTGCAAGACCCATAGTGGTTTCTTATACACATAAAGTTTGTGTAAAATTAAATGAAGAAGCAGAAAATGAAAAAGAAGTGCCCATGCTTACCATAGATGGTCAAGAGGGAATAGAATTATGTGGTAAGGATGAAATATACATAAGAAAGGCTGAGAAGACAATAAAACTTATAAAACCTAAGGGTATAAATTATTATGATATATTGAGAAAGAAGTTGAATTGAAAGGTATTTTTTTGGTTTATATGGTGAAGAGAAGATAAAATAAGATAAAATATAGGCTAGAGTATATAGATGAGATTTTAAGCTGATGTAAAAAGCGAAGTGATATAGATAGAAGGAGCCACCCAATGGGTGGTTTTTCGATTGTTATAAAAGCTAATTATTATAAGCAAGCACTTTTTATAAAAAAGATATTATCGTTTTTATAAAAAGTGCTTGACAAAGTTTCAAAATAATGGTATCATTTACAAAAGTTATTAATATAATGATAATAAGTAAATGAATAAAAGCGAGAAGGGATGATTATATTGTAGATTAATATTTTTTAACATTACTTATTATCAAAAACTTAATAACAATAAAATTGAAAGGAGAGGATTTTATGAAATTTAATATGGAAGACGGAAGAAATTTAACATTACTTACTGATTTATATCAATTAACAATGATGCAGGTTTACAATGATGATGAAGAGGAAAAGATTGCATGTTTTGATATGTTTTATAGAAAAAATCCAGATAAAGCGGGATTCGCAGTATTTGCTGGACTTGAAAAAATTATAAAATATATAAAAGGCATTAAATTTGAGCAGGATGATATCGAATATTTAAGAAATCTTAAATTGTTTGATGATAAGTTTTTAGATTATTTAAAAGATTTCAAATTTGATTGTGATATATGGTCTATGCCAGAGGGAACAGTTGTATTTCCGGGTGAGCCACTACTTGTGGCAAGGGGACCTCTAAAACAAGTTCAGTTTATTGAAACTGCGGTACTAAATATAATTAATCACCAATCTAGAATAGCTACAAAGGCTGAAAGAATAGTGAGAGCAGCTGATAAAGATCCAGTAGTAGATTTTGGATTAAGGAGAGCTCATGGGGATACAGCAGGACTTGATGGAGCTAGAGCGTCATACATAGCAGGCATGGCTGGAACAAGCAACGTACTGGCTGGTAAGATGTTTGGAATACCAGTAACTGGGACAATGGCACATAGTTTTATAATGGAAGCAGGGAATGAGTATGAGGCTTTTTGTAAATATGCAAATAAATATCCTGATAAAACCACATTACTTGTAGATACATATGACACTTTAAATTCAGGGGTACCAAATGCAATAAGGGTTGCAAAAGAAATAATAGAGCCGACAGGACATAAATTAAAAGCAATAAGACTTGATAGCGGTGATTTATCCTATTTATCAAAGGAAGCAAGAAAAATGTTAGATGCTGAAGGATTAGATTATGTAAAAATTGTTGCATCAAATTCACTTGATGAATATTTGATTAAAGATTTAAAACTTCAAGGTAACGAAATAAATATGTGGGGAGTAGGAGAAAGGAATATTACTGCTAAAAGTGACCCAGTATTTGGAGGTGTATATAAACTATCAGAGGTAGAATATGAAGATGGTAGAGTAGAACCAAAAATAAAGATTAGTGAAAATGTAGAAAAAATGACAAACCCAGGTTTTAAAACAGTTTCTAGGCTTTATGATAATCAAACCGGAAAGGCTATTGCAGATGTCATAAGCTTGAGGAGTGAAGAGATAGATTTTGCAGCTCCATATGTTCTAAAACATGAAAGAGATAGATGGAAAACAAAAGAAGTAGAAAATTATATAGCAAAGGAACTTTTAACACCGATATTTGAAAAAGGACAGTTGGTTTATAATATACCAACATTACAAGAAACAAGAGAGTTTTGTAAGGCACAAGTAGAGACACTATGGGATGAAGTAAAACGATTCGAAAACCCACACGAATATATAGTGGATTTGTCAGATGGACTAAGAGAACTGAAATATGAGTTAATTGAAGATATGGAGAAGTAAGTTAATTATAAAAAAATACAAAAAAATTTAACCTAACTTATTATCAAAAACTTAATAATAATAAAAATAAAAGGAGAGGATTATTTATGAATATTACAAATAAAGAAGTATTGAGAGAAAATGCAATGAATGAATTTGATAAGGCGGTAAATTACTTTGAGGGTTTAGAGATGATGAAATATGGGGATATCGACATTGAAACAACTATGGTAATTGTTATGGACCTTAATAAGGGATTTGCGAAAGGCGGGAATTTGTATAGTCCATTTGTGGAAGCACTTATACCTGGTATAGGCAAATTTGTAATAATGTTTACTAAAGATGGAGGTATCGTAGCGGCATTTACAGATTGTCATCAAAAAAATTCACCTGAATTAAAACAATATCCGGAACACTGCATTGATGGAACAAATGAAACTGAACTAGTTGATGAGTTACAAATAGAAAATATAATAATAATTGAAAAAAATTGTACAAATGGTTTCTTATCACAAAATCCTTTAGAAATCTTAGGTGAGATTGTTAAAGAAAATTTAGACAAAATTAAAACAGTAATTGTTACCGGAGATTGTACAGACTTATGTGATAAGCGATTTGCACTTACGATAAAAGAATATGCAAATGAAGTAAATAGAGAATTAGATGTCATTGTAGTTGAAGAAATGGTAGACACATTTGATATTCCAGGAGTACATGATAGAGAATATGAACATGTAATGGCGTTGTATGATATGCAAAAGAATGGGATAATAGTTGTGAAAGGAATAGAGTATGAAGATGAGATAGAAAATATAGAACAGGATGTTTAAAAATTCTTGACATACCTTTAATAATAGTATAAAATACAGTTACTTAATAAGTTAATGTTAAAAAGTAGACAGGAGAGTGATAATATGATTGCAATATATGCAGGTTCGTTTAATCCACTTACTCTGGCACACATGGATGTGGTAGAGAAAGTTCTTAATGTAGATGGAGTAGAAAAAGTAATATTATTACCTCTTTCAGATGGTTATGCAAAAGAAGACCTAGCACCTGCTTGGGATAGATACGAGTTGCTAAAAGAATGCTATAAAAATGATCGTGGAGTGAAAATATCTAGTTTTGATATACGTTCTGGAAAACAGTTGACTACTATAGAGTACATGGATGTATTTGCAGAAATTTTTGATGAAGATGTTGCTTTTGTAATGGGAGCTGATAATTTAATGGATTTTTCGAATTGGAATGATGCAGATAAATTGTTAGAAAAGTATCATCACATTGTACTAAATAGAGACAATGCAGACTTGGAAAAAATAATAGAAGATAGTGAGCTAATGAGAAACTATAGAGATAAGTTTCTACTTATAAAAGAAGGAGTAAGAGTACAGTATTCGAATATAAGTGCCACTAGAGTAAGAGGATGTATAAGAGATGAATATTATACAGAGCTAGATCAATTGGTGTGTAAGGAAGCGAAGGAATATATATTAAAGAAGAAAATGTATAGGGGATAGGAGGTGAACATCATGCATGGTTTTGTGCGAGTCGGAGCTGCGGTTCCAAAGCTCAAGGTTGGAAATGTAGATTATAATGTAGATGAGATTATTAAACTCGTAAAAGAGGCAGATGAGAAAGATGTAGCAATACTTGCTTTCCCTGAGCTTTCAATTACAGGGTATACTTGTGCAGATTTATTTTTTCAAAGGAAATTGATTAAAAATGTACAAAATGGGTTGAGTAAATTAATGGATGCTACGAAATATTTAGATACTCTGTATGTTGTTGGGGCACCAATAGTAAGTAATGATATTCTATATAACTGTGCTGTTGTAATTCATAAGGGGGAAATACAAGGAATTCAGCCAAAAATCTTCATCCCAAACTATAATGAATTCTATGAAAAACGTTGGTTTACATCAGGTAAGAATATGATTAATAAAATGAGCTATATTCAAATGTTTGATAAAACGATTCCCTTTGGATATTTGGTTTATACTTCACAAAAATTGGGATATAAGCTAGGTATTGAGATTTGTGAAGACTTATGGGCACCAATACCACCTAGTTCTAATAGGGTGTTACAGGGTGCAAATATAATCATCAATTTATCAGCAAGTAATGAGCTTATAGGCAAAGTAAATTATAGAAGGAATTTGATTAAAGCTCAAAGTGCTAGGTGCATTTGTGCATATGTTTATACTTCGGCAGGTGTACATGAATCTACTACGGATTTAGTTTTTGGTGGATATTCAGGGATATATGAAAATGGGAGACTTTTAAAAGAAAACAACAGATTTGATAGAGAAAATAATATGATAATTAGTGATATTGATATAGATATGTTAACTCATGATAGAATCAAAAACAAGACGTTTTCCGATAGTAAAGATATGGATTCATCAAACTCTGATGATACAGCATGGTTTATAGAACATGAAAAAGGGTATGAGATAAACTCAAAAACATTAATTAGAAATGTTAACAAAACACCTTTTGTACCAAGTGATAATGCGGATATAACTGAAAGATGTGAAGAAATATTTAATATACAGGTGGCAGGTCTTGCAAAAAGACTAGAACATACAGGTGAAAAAAAGGTTATATTAGGTTTGTCTGGTGGCTCAGACTCTACGCTTGCAGCACTAGTTTGCAAGAAAACCTTTGATTTACTAGGACTAGATAGTAGGGATATAATAACAATAACAATGCCAGGGTTTGGCACAAGCAATCGAACGTACGATAATACATTTAAACTAGCAAATGAGCTTGGCATGACAATCAGAGAGATAGACATAAAAGCTGCATGTGTGCAGCACTTTAAGGATATAGGACATGACATGAGTATAAAAGATGTTACTTATGAGAATGTGCAAGCCAGAGAGAGAACTCAGATTTTAATGGATTTATCCAATAAAGAAAAAGGCCCAGTTATAGGTACTGGAGACTTGTCGGAGCTAGCTCTAGGTTGGTGTACATATAACGGAGATCACATGAGTATGTATGCAGTAAATTGTTCTATACCAAAAACGCTTGTAAAATATCTAATAAAGTGGTATGCTATGAATATCGGAGCAAAGGAAGTTTTATTTGACATATTAGATACACCTATAAGCCCAGAACTCCTGCCACCAGATGACAAAGGCAACATAAAGCAAGTCACCGAGGGTTTGATTGGACCATATGAAGTACATGATTTTTATCTATATCATTTTATAAGATTTGGTATGCTTCCTGAAAAAATGCTGATGTTAGCAGTAAAAGCATTCGATAATGAGTATAAAGAGGAACAACTTAAAAACTGGCTTGAGATATTTATAAAAAGATTTTTCAACAATCAATTTAAACGCTCATGCATACCTGATGGACCTAAAGTAGGGAGCATATGTCTCTCACCCAGAGGCGACTGGCGCATGCCGAGTGATGCAGATTATATTGGCTGGATAGGATAATGGTTAACAAAAAAAGGAGAGAATGCACATATGTTAAATGAACTAGGACAAACAGAGCAAGAGTTTTTAGACACGTATAACCCGGGTAAATATGAAAAGCCATCTGTTACTGTAGACGTCTTGATCTTCGCTATTCATACAGTAGACAACCCAGATGTAAGGAAGCTTGCTGATAAGAAGTTACAGGTATTATTAGTAAAGAGAGGAAATCATCCTTACATAAATAACTGGGCTATTCCAGGAGGATTTGTCAAAATGGATGAAGATTTAGAGACAGCAGCATTTAGAGAATTGAAAGAGGAAACATCGGTGGATAACATATATCTAGAGCAACTATATACATGGGGGGATGTAAATCGTGATCCACGCATGAGAATTATATCTACATCTTATATGGCTCTAATAAATAAAAAAAATTGTAAGATACAGGCTGGATTAGATATAATGGACGCAAATTGGTTTGATATTGAGGTAAAGACAATAGAAGAAAAAGAAACAGAGTACACAGATACTAGTATTGTAGAAAAAACAGTTGAGATACTAGTTAAAACAAATGATATAGTAGCAAAGGCTAAAATAAAAGAGACTATAAAAGTTGTAAATAGATTTTCAACAAGTAAATTAGAAATATTAGAGCAAGATAATATTTCTTTTGACCATGCAAAGATTCTTTATTCTGGGCTAATGCGTATGAGAAATAAGATAGAATACACAGACATAGCATTTAGTTTATTACCAAATGAATTCACACTTGCAGAACTTCAACAAGTGTATGAGGTAATACTAGGAAAGACTTTCACAAAACCAAACTTTCAAAGGAAGATAAGAGAAAAAGTATTAAAGACGGATAAATTTGAACGTGGAGCACATCGCCCAGCGAGATTGTACAGGTTTAATAAGGATTGGAACAAATAATGTAGACCTCTAGCAATCAGCTAGGGGATTTTTTTAGGAAAAAATTTATGCAAATAGTTGACAATAATTTGAAAAAAGAGTAATATATGTATAAAAATACATAAAGCTACATAATACGAGGAGAAAATGAGATGAAGGATACGCGATATGAAGTAGGCGAAGTACTTAGTGAAAAACAAAAAGGACAATTTAATTCTATGAGAAAACGATTATTAGAAACACAGGATTTTCAAGATTTTAAAAAGAGTTTGTTAGAATATTATGAAGAAAAACTTAAAGGCTTCAAAAAAAACGACAAGGAATATGAAGTTAAGCTTTTGAGTGGCATAATAGCTATGTTTGAAAAAAAAGGAGCAATAGGTAAAGCAGAAACTATTGATGGTGTATATGATGCTTTATATAGTTTTATAGATGGTGGTTACAGAGAAGTAGTTAAGCCTGAAGAAATAAGTAATGATAACGGCGTAAAAAGACACGCATTAGTTTGTGTATTAAATCCAAGGCTAACACAAGAAGATAGATTATCTGATTGTAAAAACAGGAAAATGGAATATATATTAAGGTATGGAGATAACTATTTTAAAAGAATAAATTTCAATAAAGCTGAATTATTGGAGTTAACTAATAAACTTTCGGGTGTAGAGGATGAAGAGGTAGAAGCTAAAATAATAGAAAGACTTAAAGAAATAGACAGATATAGTATACAAGTGTATCCAGAGATATTTAAAAAGATAGGATTTTCTAGTGCGGATGGGGATTTGATAAATAAACTGATATATGCTTCAGACCCTGATACGCTTTTGGATTATTTGGATGTAGTAATAAAAAGCGAAAAAGATGAAAAAGAGTTGGTAAATAAAATAACGATAATAGGTAAAGCTATTCAAAATAAAAATGATAACATATTTGATATTAGTAATTCAAAAAATAAGGCTATAAAAACAATTTTAGAAGGTTTTTTACTTAGAACCGAAGATTCATTAGAAAAGAAATATTTAGATGAGATGAATAAACAAATACAAACATATAAACACGAATGGCAAAGGAATTTAATTAACCACCAAATTAATGATAAGTTTTTTGAAATGTTGTGTGGTATGAAAGGTAATGTCGAAAATTATGACACTATTATTAATAGTCTTATGCCGTGTGATGATAATATTAGGGCCAAAGTAGTAGATATGATCGCTGATAATAAGATGGATAGTAGCGTTGTTATGGAAAGTCTAAAGGCTAGACTATTAGATTTTTATAATGAGGAGCCTATTGCTGGTGAAACAGGGAATAAAGAGGGTCATAAATATGTAAATGATAAAAAACATGAAAAAGTCGTGGGAATAATTAATGGTGCAAAAAACGTAGATGACATATTTAATAATCTTTATACCCTATTTGTCCAAGAATATGATGGAAAAAGTAAACTATTGGAAGATGAATTCCTTGCAGTAATGCAAGTAACCTCTAATAACGAAGAAAATATAAAATTGTGCAATAATAAAAAAATGAAATATTTGATGATATTTGGAATTGGAGGTATCAAATGGTATGGAAGTGGAGAGTGTTTTGGGCTAGCACAGAAATTAGTACTTGCAGAAGATAAGGATATAGATAATGCGTTAATTGAAAGACTTAAAGAAATAGATGATTTGTATTTAATAATATATCCACAGAGCCTTTTAAGAATAGGTCTTTATAGTGGAGATAAGGATTTGGAAAAAAAGATAATAAATAAGGCACAAGATGATTTATTAGAAGAATATGCAGAACATCTTATAACTTCAGTAGGTAGAGATGAAGAGGAAACAGGAGATTTATTAATAACTATAGGTAAAAATATAGCTAATTTTGGTTCAAATGATAAAAAAATGTTAGGTGCAAATTATATTTTGCAAGGACATTCTTTGAAACAGACTGAAAAGTCAGAGAAAGAATATATAGATGATTTAAATAAAAACTTTAGAGATGATAGAATGCTAGAAGAAAAACTCTTTAATAAGAATGGTAATATACCAAGCTACAAGGACATTTTAAGAGATTTAGTTTCAAGCAAAAAGGTTGTGAGAAAAAGTATTGCTAGGATGTTGTTTGATAATGAAATACAAGGAAATAATGGAGTAATAAACAAGGAATTTATAACAGACTTATTAATTGATGAAAAAATACGTTCTTATTATATGGATGATATACTTAGTGAAGTTACTATATTATTTAGGGGAGAAGCAAGAGAACACAAGTCACAAAAACATTACTATAGGTTATGTGGTTATACAGATGGAGAACTTAATGAATATAATAGAGAGCTGGCAACTGTGTTAAATATGTTGGAAACTAATGACGAAAGAGTATATGATGAAAAATATTATTACCTTTTTGTACCAACAGGAGAAGAAGAAAACAAAGAAGAAGTAGAAAAAAGATGCCAAGATAATATGAAACAATTAACTGATGAGGAATGGGAAAAATATGTAGATATGGTATACGGGCCTAAAATAGATGAAGAAAAAGAGATGCAAGGTGCTCAAGGCGAATACCAGATGTGAAATTGGTTGTACAGGTTTAATAAAGATAGGAACAAATAAAACAGTTTATGTAGCTGTTTTTTTTGCTTGATAAGACTATAAAGAGATACATAAGAAAAAAATTATGAAAGCTTCTTGACAAAAATAAAAACAAATAGTATAACAAACTCATAAGTTTGATAATTTAGAGTTTGTACTTTGAGGTGTTTGTGTTGTTTGTGGGAGAGAAAGAGAACTAGATAATCTTAATAAAAATATGCACTTTTATGTGTTTTCTAAAAATGGATTTACAGAAAGATGTATAAAAAATGCAGGTAAAAATAAGAACGTTAAACTTGTGAAGTTTGATGAAATGATGTGAGTATACGATAGAATTTTTTGTGAAAATAGTTGAATTGTTTATAAATATAGAGTAGAATAGGTATTAGAATATTTAGCACGGAGGTGTGATATAATGGCGAAAATTTTGTCAGTAAATAATATAAAAAAATATTATCAAATGGGAGATGTAGAGGTACGTGCACTTGATGGCATTTCTTTTGATATACATAGTGGGGAGTTTGTGGTTATACTAGGACCTAGCGGCTCAGGGAAGAGTACATTGCTTAATATAATAGGTGGTATGGATAATCCTACTGACGGGACAGTCACATTTAAGGATAGAGATATAACAAATTATAATGAAAAAGAACTTACATATTATAGACGAAATGACATAGGCTTTGTATTTCAATTCTACAACCTTATACCTAATCTTACAGCACGAGAAAATGTAGAGCTTGCAACAGAAGTAACGAAAAACTCGCTTAATATTGAAGAAGTATTTAATGCAGTAGATTTGTCAGAAAGAATAGATTATTTTCCGTCACAAATGAGTGGGGGACAGCAACAAAGAGTTGCTATTGCTCGTGCAGTTTCTAAAAACCCGGAGATCCTTCTTTGTGATGAGCCTACGGGAGCATTAGATTTTGAGACTGGTATTTCTATACTAGAGCTTCTCAGTAAAGTAAATAAAGAATTCAAGAAAACAGTCATTGTAATAACTCATAATGCAGGTATAGCAAAAATGGCTGATAGAGTTATAAAAACCAGAAACGGTAAGATTATCGAAAATTACATAAATGAAAATCCGATAAGTGCAATAGAAATAGAATGGTAAGGCACTTAAGTCCTCCCCCTGCGAAGGGGGAGCTAGAGGGGGTCACAGAATAATAGATAAACAAATGTGACCCCACCTAACCTCAATGCTGTCAAGTCATCGTGTTAAATTTTGACAGTTGAACAGTATCTGTTCTTAAATTAATATTGTGTTACAAAATGCTAAAACACTTGACATTTTCAAAAAGTACCAATAATCGAAGTGGATACT
>Ga0209000_1000071_pt1 | contig 133118 bp, 96 predicted proteins | sample RifGroD2_FD_183998 | JGI IMG/M metagenome (GOLD analysis project Ga0209000, IMG submission 183998) | Groundwater microbial communities from Rifle, Colorado, USA - Groundwater D2 (SPAdes) (version 2) | ecosystem: Environmental > Aquatic > Deep subsurface > Groundwater | place: Rifle, Colorado...
GATTTTTAGTCATGGGAGCTTTTCTTTATGTTTTGCACTTAAAAGCTCCCATTTTTTTCTTTACTTTTTACAATTGGCACTCACAGTTTATTAACAATCAATTGTTTAAATCCAAAACTCACGTTATTTTAACGAACGTTTAAAACAATCCGGAAATTGTGCGGAATTGTACCACCGGGTATGAATGGCATTTACGAAACAAACTATAAAAATTCGTTTTTGATGCATCCCGTCAAGATTCGTCTCAAATTTGGCCAACCAATTTATGCCAAAACGTTCTCAACACTTACAATTCAGGAGTTACAGATACTTACCCGCTCAAAAATTATTGAATTGCTAGACAGGAAAGTTGTTTAAAAAAAGAGATTCAATCAATTTAAAGCTCCAATGCATCAATCCCGCATTATTTCTTAAAGTTATACTGCTCTAAAATAAGTACCACTTTATTGAAATCGGCTGCACTATTAACAACTTTACGGTACGATTCATATTCATCCACCTCGAAATACAACTGATCATAGTATTCGTTTATGTCAATGGTTATGGAATTCTCTTGAACAGAATAAGTGGATTCAAAAAGCAATACCTTTTTACCCGCTTTTTCGTAATGGGCTTCAAGAGCCAAATCGGATACATTTATTACTTTATAACCTTCAGGGATTTCAATTACCAGATGTCGTACAAAGCAGCGTTTGTAAACATCCCAAACAGGTAATTTCCGTTGGGTTTCACTGTACATTTCAACCTGCGGCCCAATTAAATCGCCAACTTTAAAAAGAAATTTATTCCCAGCCTGTTCAATCATCTCCGTATGAAGTGCTTTGCATTGAATAATGTATGGATCTTTTCCGACTTGATTAATGTCACCATTAAACACTTCATAGGATGAAATCGTCAAGTCTTTCATTAGTAAATGAAGACCTTCTTTCACCATCTTCTCTTTGTCTTGTTGATTTATTAATGAATAATAGCCTTGCTCATAAACAGCATAATACCCAGTACTGGTACGTGTGATATTCAAATGGACTGTGTCTAATTCCGGATTGATGCTGACCACAATATCGAGATTATTTGCGCTTTTGTTATAATCCAAAGGTGGAATGTATTTTACTTTTCCAATGCCAGTTTTGAAATCACCCAATTCCGTTTCTTTGATAAAAAGTCCCTGATTATCGGTATATTCATGAGGGATTATTGGGTAACGAAACAAAAAGTTTTCGGTTGTAATAAACTGTTTAAGTTCGGGAAAATAGATCAAGTAAAATGAAAGACAATTGTAGGATTCAAATTTGGTGTTGAAGAAGGACTGTGTGCGGTCATTGGTCAAGACCAATTGAAAATCGACCCCCAATTTTTTAAATGACTGAACCATCAATCGGGTCATTCCTATATCTGAAGCGGTTTTATTTTCAAGTACCCAACCCATGTTGCCATATTCACTAGATACATCTTCCACTAGATTGATATTCGATTTCAGATAATTTTCAATTGCAATTACTTTTTGCTCAGTTGTGGAATTTTCGGGAAGGACCAGTTTTGAAAGAAATTTGTGAAGAGCTTGTTGTTCTTTTTTATTGCCAAGATCAAACATTTGTCTATAAATATTTTGGCTTGCATCCCCATACGATGAGATATCTTTGGTGCCCTTAGCCAGGTTTCTATCAAGCTTGTACCAGACTTGCTTCAGTAGCTTATTGTAAGGAGCCTGTGGCTCGTCATTCAGTGCGCTAATTTGATTGATATTCAGCTTCCAGTGGTTTTTTTCGGTCTCTGTAGTATCAATGACCACCTGATTGGTGTCGTTATAAACTGCAAAATCAAAAATCAGATGTTTTGGAGACATTAAATGGAACTGGTAGGAAATTATAGAATCACTTTCCTGAATATAACGAATGATTCCATTATATTGGGGGTATTTACGAATCGTATACATGTATTCTACAATACACCCTTTTTCAAGGCCTTCGAGCGCAAAATAGTGTGAGATTTGTCCTGTGGTTTCATCCGATGAACTGAGTACTTTATCTTTACCCATTTCGATAATTTTTCCATCCCTTTTGATTACCCGAACTTTTGCCGACAACAATTCATTGTTGGTGTATAGGGTTATGTATTTTTTGTTACTTAATTCAATTTGTTCGTCACTATTGATATACTCTATCACGTGTTTTAGCCGGTATTCATAGAAGTAGTCGCCATCAAAAGCATATTCAACGGCATAGTTTTCTTTAATAATAACTTTATCGTTCACTGAATCCTGATAATCAACCAAAGGCTTTTCCCAATCATAGGTTTCATGGTAAAGCGTTTGTGAAGTTACATTTATGTAACTTAAAATGGCTATAAAAGTCAGTATGCAACTAATTTTCATTGTTTTTGAATAATAGGGTTTGTTTATAGTTTTTGTCGAGTTGTAAAATAAAATTGCGCCATTGATCGAAATCCTTAGGATATATGATCAACTGTTTTCGCATTAATCGGTGACGATAAATCACGTTTTGTCCTACTAATTGATAGCTGATGTTAAAAGCGGCCAACTCATTTTCATAATTCACATCCGTGGGGATTTGCTGCAAAAAATACCCTTCCGGAATCTCAAAAACAAATACATTGTCTGAGACTCCATTGAATTCAAATTCCATGGGATATTTTCTATCGACTTCAATTTTGCTTTCCAGCCAAGTCTTATTTAAATTCAAGTTGAGATATATCTCTTGATTAAACTTTTTTAGATAGTCATCGAGTGTAAATTGATAGTTCAAGACTATTGAATCGGAATAAGGCACATTTTCAACGAGTTGAAAGTCATCTAAAATAAATTTATTGCTCCCTTTTTCAAAACTGGATTCCAGCACGTCCTTTTTTTCTTTTTCATCCTCCACCTCCAGCCTGTATTGCATGCGTGATTTAGTATATCCTTTACTGGTTGCAAATCCTTTTCCTTTTAAGTGGTTGCTGGTAATTGCCAAATACACCGAATCGTAAATGAAATTTGCCATCGGTTCCACCACGGGAATCGTTTCAACCATGTAATTTATTGAATCAATGGAAATTAATGTTTCTTTTCCTTGTGTAAACGCAGATGGTTGGTCAATGGTTAAGTATTTGCTGGTAGCATCAAGAAAATAGTTCTTGCCCTGAAAAGGGTACGTAACGATCATATGATTGTCGGCATATGCTGTGGGCAAATCAGCATATTTGTACGGAATGTCGCGTGTTCCCACCCAAGTTAGATAGGATGTTATTCCCACCTGATGTAATAGGCTTTGTAACAATGCAGACTTGTCCTTGCAGTCACCATATCTTTTTTCCAATACTTTATTGGGTTTTCGAGGAATAAACCCTCCCAGTCCATCCTCAAACGCTATGTATTTAATATGACTCTGTACCCAATAATACAGAGCTTTTGTTTTATCTAATTCATTATCAACATCTTTTGTTACTGAATCGGCTACATGTTTTAATTCATAAGTATCAATGTTTGTTGCCACATCGGCAATGTATGGGTAATAATGGTGGTACAAATCGGAGACCGATTGAATAACAGGTGTAGTCACCCCTTTATAAGAATAGTTCTTGATGATGGGATAAATATGTGGAACATAATGAAGCATATCAGGAGTGAATTTTTCCACTTTGAAACATTCCACCTTGTTGGCCTTGTAATGAAGGAGGGTTCTATTTTTCGTCACCTCTTTATTGAAGGGACTACCCGTTACATTAAATGGTGCCATTTCAAGGGAGATGGCATTATCAAAAAGCACCTCGGCTTCCAATTCATAAGTGGGTAAATAATGCTGGAACAAAATATATCGAAGAAATTCCGGATCATTAATTTTATGTGTCGTATTCAATTCTATTACAGTACCAGCAGCAATTCCCGGAAATATGATATTTACTTCTTTGGAACCGTCATAAAAAACGGACTCACCTGGTCTTTGAATCTCCTTAAAATCTTTCACCGCCACCTTCTTATATTTTGTGCCACTGAGAATGTAAGAGTTAGCTTCAATGTATTCAATACTCATAAAAATATTGCTGAATACCGAACGATCAGAATACAAGTGTGAGGCATTCCCGAAAAACAAGATCCTTTCCCGGGAAGTATAGGTTACATTAAGCTCGCCATTCTCAAGCGAAATATCATAAAATACCCCATAATAAAGTTGAATGATACTTTCATTAGGATACATTTTTTTTAGATCCAGATATGATTCATAGGTTATTTCAGCTTTACTGCTTAAAGCGAAAACTAACAGAATCAGTGTTTTAAAAATAATCCGTATGAATAAGTTCATCATCATGATATTCCAACTTTTTTTGTAATGTACCATTTGCTTTGAATTCCTCCCACAAACCTTGTCGGCAACCATTTAAGTAGGCTTGCTTTTTATGAACCTTCCCATTTTCATAATAGGTGATAAATTCACCATGTTGATATCCGTTTAAATAGTGACCTATCGATTTTAGTTGGCCATTCTCATAGTAATCCTTTGATTCTCCAATATGAACACCGGCAAGGTATTCATCATATTCAAACATATTCCCATTGGAAAAATATTTAATGTATTTTCCGTCAAGATCACCATTGATAAACTCTATCTCACGGGCCTTATTTCCTTTTTGTGAATAACTTATAATTTTAGTAGTCCCATTAATAATTGGTATCATCGGTTTTAGCGTTCCATCCTGCTGAGGGTATGAATATCCTATCAATTCATCGTGTCGGTAGTATCTCACTAATTCCAATTCTCCTTCATCAGAGTAATAGTAAGCAGGGCCATGTCTTTCTCCATAAACATAGGAACCCTCATATGTTTTCTTTCCTTTCTCATTATAACTTACAGAAGTTCCATGCTCTTTTCCTTCAGAATAAAAATTGTCTGTCGAAAGTTTCCCATTATCATGATAACTCAGATCTTTACCAACCTGAACCCCGTATTCATATGTTTCTTGCGAAGTCAATGTTCCTGAGTCGTTATACCAACGCCAGTCACTGTGCATTTTACCAAAAAAATAAGTCCCCTTTAGGCTAGGTAATCCATTGTAATGATAATATTCAATGTCCCCGTGAATGTATCCATTCAAATAATGTCGGCGGCTTTTAATTTTACCATTGTCATAATAATAATCTACCACCGTGTCTTTAAAATAATTGACTGTATCAATAGCAATTTGATTCTTCGAATATTTAATGGAATGAACAACTATATCCTTTTTAAAGTAATCAATATTTTTTAAGGCTCCGGTGCAATCATAATCATTTGATGTTCCAACCATCTCTCCATCAACATAAAATAATGTTGATTTCAAAGTTCCATCGGGGTAGTAATCATACCAAAATCGTTGAAGTGTATCATTCCAATAATATCCTTGCCGATTGACAGTATTGTTTACAAATTTATATTGTGCCAGCCCCTGTTTAAGGCCATCAAGGTATGGAATGGTTGAATTGGGGCTCCCATTGGAATTATATTCAATATCGGATTTTATAAGAACACCATGGTCATATTCTTCCACTGAAATTAATGCTCCATAGATGGAATAATATTTCCACATATCATTTTTCCTCCCATTTTCATCATACATTCCCTCAGAAATTAAATTCCCGTTTTGGAAGTATCCTTTAAATTTGAGATATTGACCTTGTCTTTTACCGCTTCCCAAGATCTTCCCACCATAATCAAAATAAGTATAACCCACCAATTTATTCTCATCGTATTGGTACTCATACCAGAGATTTCCATCAATATCATATTCTTTATACGAACCTGTAAGGTTACTTTTCCCATCATAGGAAAATTCCTGTTTCAACTTATCATTTATAAAATAGGTTTTCCATAAACCCATACGCTCATCATTTTTAAATAAACCTTCTTGTTTCAATGTCCCATTGGAGTAATAAATTTTTACCGAGCCATTTAAAACCCCTTTGTCGTATTCATATATGGCATTCAATGTACCATCCCGATAAAACTCCTTTTCAGTTTGAGCAATTCCATCATTGAATGTTTTTTCCATCATTAATTCGCCGCTAGGGAAATACTCTAAAACAGTTCCATGAATTTTACCTTGCTCAAAGGGAATTTTAAAATGAACACACGGCTCCCCATAGGAATAATAAATGATCTTTTCTCCTTGTAGATTTCCAGCTTTATAATTGGATTTTTCTTCAATAACACCATTTGGAGAGTATTTTTTAAATTCACCATCATAAAGGTTATTATCAAACGTGGCTTTCTTGCATATGGTTCCATCCTCATAAAAATTGGTGAATGGCCCATAACCCATCCCATTTTTGTAACCCAATATTTCCTCAACATTTCCATTGGGATAATACCATTTCCATTCACCAGAACGTTTATCCCCTTCGTAACAACCCGATGTTTTTAATGTTCCTTGTAGACTGTAACTAGAAAATTTTCCCGTGAAATTTCCTAACTCATCCATATCTCCCACTGAATGCAATTCACCTTCGCTATAATAATCAAATTGAGCAATTTCTTTGCCCCAAAACTTTCCATTATTTTTTCCGCAAATAAGTTTCCATTCATTTGCAAACCAAGGGAGAAATATTTTCTGATTCTTCGTGTTCTTGTTAATAATTTTCAGGTAGGCTTCATTAGTGGTTGCCTTCATAATCCGAGATATGAAATTCTCAAATTGTCCATCCTGCATAATTCCCAAATATAATGGGATATACTTTTCACTCCAAAAACCTCCATTTCCCTCAAAGTCCTGTAGTTTTGTTAAAAGAGCGTAGTTTTGTTTAACCAAAGGCTCACCAATTTTACTAGGAGTTTTAAAACTTTTACTCAAGGCTGCATAATTGGTAATTATTAAATCCAGTTCCTCAAAGGCTTCATCATCCTCAGATACTTTTATCCCATTGGGGGTATGCGTATTCTTTTGAGCTACCGCGTTATTCATTTCAACCAATACCTCTAGAGCCATCTCTGAGGTAGGATTTATTAAAAGATAAGTATTCCAGCATAATAGCGCCTGACTTATTTTATTTTCTTGGTAACAAAGATTCCCCAATCTTAAATGGGGATTTTGGTAATAGGGGTTTAAAACAATTGCCTTTTGATAACTAAGGATAGACTCTTTAAACTGTTTGTTCAGTTCATACGCAATACCCATATTGTAATAAGCAATATAGTTCATCGGGTGGTGTACCAGCATCTCCTGATAGGCTGTAACACATTCATCGTACCTTTGGCTTCGTAATAATGCCAACCCTTTCAACAAGTAGTAGTTATAATTATTTTGATTCTCCTTAATATGCTGATCACAAATATTTATTGATTCCTCATATTTCTCCAATTGGATTAATAGTTGAATTTTTGTTTTAATCATCGCCTCATATACAGTATCGTTTTCATTCAACACCGATATTAATTTAATCGCTTCTTCAGGTTTTTCCTTTTCAATAGACTCATTTATTGATCCAACATGTTCATTCATATCTATCCAATGCACTTGCTGAGCAGAAAGCAACATACTAAAAGAAATAAATAAAAAGGTGAGCCAGGAAGGTTTAAGCATTTGTTTCATCATATTATGATTTTAGAATTAAGTAAGTTCAATACTCTATGTTGGTTTATCATGTTCTTATTAAGTAATATAAAGAATAAAGAAGTTTCTTTTAATGATAAATCAAAAGAAAGTTATAAAGAAATGAAATTTTTTTAAATCAATAACGCTATGTGCTTATATGGAACAATTCTAAATCTAATCATTATTGAAATGGATATTACTTCGATATGATAACAAGAACTATAAGTATTACTTAATATCCGCAAGTCACGGCGTGACTTATTGATTAAAAGTCGCTTATTAAAGCTGACTAGGTATTTTTAATTAGAAAATCCATCGTGACTATCTGCAGGTTAGCTTTATATCTGCTGATTTATAGCATTAACATAACATGCTGAATAATGTTAATATCTGATTCTATGGCAATTTAAGTCTTAATGAGAAAGATATCCTCCCAACAGTCATTTAAAAGAAGAGCAGATCAATAGCGATCTCCTTTTCTTTGTCGGGGTATTATCAAAAGCTGTTTCATATTTATCAATAATTTATATTGATTCAACTAATCTGAATGCTAATCCAGCTTTTATCAGGACTTTGCTGCTTAGGTAAGGATTCCCAATCATCCATCCATCTGTTTTATAACCAATGGTCAATCGGGATGAAAAACCTCTCCCAAGATTATAATTGCCTTGTAATTCAATGTTTCCGCCAAATTTACCTGTTTTATCAAAGTAACTTTGATTTTCAGGCTGCGACCAAACATTAAGGGAGCCTCCCAACAAAATTTTCTTATTATGAAATGGACTGATTTCAAAAATTCCATATTGTAATCCCAGATAACTCTTTTGCATATTCTGGTAGGTATGTAAAGCAAATAATTGATTGGTTTGCTTTATCTTAAATGGAAGATAAAAAGCAATCTCATTTCCAAAATGGGTTGGGGTGTACTGCATAAAAAACAGAAAACTGAGGTTGCCCGACACTTTAATTTTGTTTATCATAAATATTGATGGATTGACAAGATTGAGCAACGATAAAGATTTCTGTCTCTTTAAAAAGTCCTGCCCATCTTTTGACAAGTCACTGAAGCCAATCCTGCGGTTTACCCCATCACCGTTTGGAAACGCATCGCGGTTTTGGTAAGGTTCCAAAGGGGTATACATATCATAAACCCATGCAGTTAGATCTGCTCCTGCAAAATCGCGATAGAATGGATCCGGATCTTCATGAGGCGGGGCCAAAATTTTTACCGAATCGGATGCTGAACCGGTGGAGAATTTGAAATAGTTGTACACATACCAGGCATTATATAAATAAAGTGCGTTCTTGTAAAAACTTCGGTTATTATAAAAATCGGTCAAAACATTTGTTTGTGTCGAATGAATTTCCGATTGAACACCCGCTACATAAGAATGCAAAAGCTGCGCGGGGTTTTCATTTTTCAACCGGGAAAGTTCCTCATCAGGAATACCGTAAACTGTTCCATCCCAGCGGTGAACCAGGGAGTTACCATTAACAGGCTTCAATCCGGTTGCTCCAAGCACTGCACAATGATATGCCTCGTGAGCCCAAACCCCAAGGGGAATGGGGAGCTCGCTCCCGTATTTTGAGAAAGCTAATCCCAAAACATACTCAAAGCTTTTTTGACCCAGTTTGCCACCTACCGTATTCTTCCTGTTTTTTATTACATGGGTAGCCGATTGGTGGATACCCCAAAAACTTAGATCGTAAAAGGTTGCCGACCATTCCGATGCTTGTACCATAGATGGATATGGGTGGTTTGGCTGCGTATTTTCCTGAAAATCGAAAAGCGTGAGGTCCATCATCAACACATACTTATCTGGTTCTTGAGTGTATCCTTTTAATGGCCAAATAAGAATCCAGATTACTGCATAAAAAAATTGCTTCATAATTTTTACCATGTTTTTAACATTCATTTGATTTTGATTAGAAATTTATAAAGGTTCAAGCCTTTCACGGTGGCAATTCTCCTGATAATTTATTTCAAGAGGTTATTTGCAGGTTTTGTGCTAGACTCCGGATGACTTGAGGATTCAAGGTTTTCTTAAAGCTCACAAATATCCAATTACCAAACTTTGCCCTCAAAATTTTAAGCGTGCAAAAGTATCCGGAAATACAACCCGGATCGTCTGATCCGGGAAAGTCAGACCAAATTTTGTAACCTCTTTTTGTATTCTGAAGGGGTTAATCCGGTCATTTTTTTAAATACCGAATTAAAGGTTGCCTTTGAATTGAACCCGGCTTCGTAAGCCAAAGCAAGAACAGTGAGATTGTTTTGAGCAGCATCTGCTAACTTGAGTTTTACTTCTTGTACCCGGTATTCGTTTATAAAATCGAAAAAGTTTTTCCCTGTTTTCTCATTTATTATTTGTGACAAATGGTGTTTTGACAACTGCACCATTTCAGCCAACTGGTAAATAGATAGTTCCGGATCTAGATAGGGTTTTTTCATATTCATGTATGATAGCAAATTGTTGTAATGGTCCCCTGCCAGAGCCTCACTTAACCCCGACCGGGAATATTTCGCCCCTGAATCCAGATCGGGTAAAATCTGAACCGGCTCTGTTTGCTCCTGCGAGACAGTTTTTTCGTGGATGGGCTCCATCCATTTGTTTTCAAAGATTACAGATTGCGAGGCCGCTTTATAGGCAATCCAATAAATTAATAAAACCACCAACGCGTAGTTGTAATGATAAAAATCGGTGAGAACGGGGAGTTGGTTTTTTCTTCCATAAAATGTGACTGCAGAAAGCATCAAAATCCCTAAAACGGCATACACAAAATTTCGCAACCAGTCCAGCCGCGTTTTTGAAATATCGGCATAAATATTTTTGATTCTTCTACGGTGATTCCGCAGATAAACCAACGCAGCTATTAAATAAAAAAGAATAATAAAAATGCTCAGTTGATTCAAAAAACCAAAATCGTCTTTACATGCCACCTCAAAATCCCCAAAATATAACCGCTTTTCGGCGGCTGTCTTTAAAAACCACGGCCCCAACATGCTTATATAAATACCAAACGGGATAAAATGGACCAAATCGGTTAACCGGAATGTATTGTTATTCGAACTTATTTTTAATGTAAAAAGATAAACAAGCGGTCCAAAAAGAGACGGTGTAAGCCATGAAATTCTCCCTAGATGCGGGTTTTGAAGGAAGAAATCACGGGTATCAAAAGCATTTAATACGGCCTGAAAAGAGACCACCATCAGCAAAACACTCAAATAAATATTGGCAGAATGGTGATTCTTGCGGAATACCAGAAACAGGCTTATCGCGACAGCATTTAAAAGGCCTGCAATGGTAAAAAACTGAAATAGGTTTATAGCATCCATTCTTTTTTAAAGTGTTTCATGTTCAATTTTCACATTTTTCCTATATCCGTTAAGTGTTGCCCAGTTTTTTAAATGAGGTTTATGCACTATTTCAGACGCTTTTTTGGCGAGCCGGGGTGCAACTAAATTACTCATCTTGTTAATTTTACGACACTTATTTCGGAATCAGGGTATTTCTGTAATCAATTTATTTTAATGTATTTTTAACAATTCCAATCTGCGCCAAATTTCATATTCTTTATAAGATATTGCTAACATTTGATTTATTTTATTGTTTCAGCAGGGGACTTCAACCCTTGAAAAGAAACAAATGGGCATGCCTTTTTAATAAAAATTGATTTGATAATCAACATAATATGTATTTATAACAGGAATTCCGGGATTACCACGTGTGGGATGATTACCGGAGATTCAATAAAAAAACAATGCCACACTTTTTGATGGTATCATTAAAAGACAGAAAAATGGGAATAAACAAGGATATAGTAAATGAGTTTTTAAATCAGTTGGAGAATAACTCCAAGATACATCTCAATGCACCTGTTTCCGGACGGAATGATATGAACCAGGTTTTGATGGATATCAGATTCTATCAGCAAAGTTTTAATTGCTTTACTCAATTAACCAAGCTATTATCCAACCCAGAACTCTCATCCGACCAAAAGCTGCAATCCATTGTGGAGCTACTGGGCAACAGTTTTGCAGACAGTTTAAAAACCCATGCTCAGATTTTAATCAAAGGGAAAATATTCAAAACTATTGGATTCGAGACTTTTGAGAAGGTGTTTAGCCATGAAATAAAGGTGGGAGGCGAATACACCGATAAAATTGGAATCGGTTTTCAAACTAAAAATGGATTGTCCTATTACCCCTCAAATAACCTCATTCAAGATTTTGTTGAAAACGTTGCTAATAATATTGTGAACCTTATTACATCGGACAAAACAGGAAATGAACTCAAAGAACGGCAGAAAAAAACTGTGGCCAATGATGAGAAGTACAAATTGTTGGTTTCTCAAATGAAACAAGGATTTGTGTTGTTAGAAAGAGTTACTGATGAATCAGGGAAAACAGTTACTTATTGGTTTAAAGAATTGAACGAAGCTTTTACAACTTTAACGGGTTTAAACAGAGAAAAAGTAATACACAAACAATTTACCGAATTAACTGAAATTGATAATGATTATTGGGTAAAGCAACTTGGCAATATTTTTATAACTGATAACCCTTTTGAGTTTGAATATTTTTCCAATAAATCGGGGAGGCATTTATCGTTATATATTTATTCGCCTAACGTTGGGCAAATTGCTGTAATAATCACCGACATCAACGACCGGGTGAAGACCGAACACGCCATTCATAAAAACGAGGAACACTATAAAACGCTATTTGAAAACAACCAGACCATTATGTTTATCATCGATCCGGAAAATGCTTCCATCGTGGATGTTAATCCGGCAGCTGAGCGTTTCTATGGATGGACACGTGAAGAGATGAAAAACATGAAAATTCATCAAATAAACGTGTTAGCTCCCGATGAAATTAAAATTCAATTGGAGCTTGCCGAACAAGAAAAGAAAAACCACTTCTTTTTTAAACACCGGACAAAATTAAATAAAATAATTGATGTACAGGTGTTTAGTGGCCCAATCGTTATTAGGGATCATACTTTTTTATATTCATTTATCCATGACAATACAGAAAAATTGGAGGCTGAAAAGGCATTAAAAAACAGCGAAGAAAAACACCGGAGGCTAACAGAGACCACCAAATCAATTTTCTGGGAATTTGATCTGCCAACACAAACTTGGACCTATATTTCGCCGCAGGTAAAAAATTTATTAGGATACCCGGCGGAAAAGTGGGTCGATTTTGGTAGCTGGGCAAACCGGATTTACCATGAAGATAAAGAATCAACCATTGAATTATGTAACCGGAGTACTTCTTTGGGTGAAGATCATGATATGGAGTACCGGTTTGTTAAAGCGGATGGTGAAGTTATCTGGATACGCGAAGAGGTAAACGTTGAGATGAGGGAAAACAAACCCGTCATTTTAAGGGGAATAATGATGGATATAACTATCCGGAAACAGGCTGAAGAAAAACTTAAAGCAAGTGAGCAAAAGTTTCACGCCCTTTTAAAAAACCTTTCTGTTGGGGTTTCTTTAATTAGCCCTGAAATGAAGGTGATTCAAACAAATCCTATGATCAATAATTGGTTCCCAAACGCAGTTTTAGGAGATAAACCCTTCTGTTATTGCACTTTTTCAAACCCGCCGCAGAAGGAGCCTTGCACGAATTGTCCGGTAATAAAAACATTTAACGATGGTAAAACGCATGAAATTGAAAAACAAACTTTAACCAACGAAGGAGAACTGTTTTTCAGGATTGTGTCAACCCCAGTTCTTGATGAAGAGGGCAAAATAGCGGCTGTAGTTGAGATGATGGATAATATCACGCATCGGAAATCAGCCGAAAGGGCTTTATTGGAGAGCGAGGAAAAATACAGGACCCTGTTTGAGACAATGAACCAAGGGGTTATTTATTATGATATACATGGGGAGGTATTATCGGTAAACCCGGCGGCCCGGCAAATGTTGGGGTTAACCATCGGACAAATGAATGGTATGGATGCCATCACACCAGGATGGAACATCCTGTGCGAGGGAGGCCTTGTTTATACTGATTTTAAAAAATTTGCTGCCTATACCATTCAATCCGAAAGCTGTAATCAAAGCCATAATATTGGGGTTCATCACCCCACAAAAGGAGAATATATATGGCTTAAAATAAATACGGTACAAGAATTTCATTCGGGGATGAACGAACCTTTCCGGTTATATTCAACACTAACCGATGTTACCCAAAGTAAAAAAAACCAGGGACAACTAAAAATGCAAAAAGATTCGTTGGAAATCCTATTGCAAACTTTGCCAACGCCTGTATTTTATAAAAATTTGGATGGGGTTTATACCGGATGTAACAAGGCTTTTGCCGAACTCATGGGCTTATCGACAAATCAAATAGTAGGTAAGGCGCTTTACGGATTGTGCTCGAACGAAGATGTTAGCCAATTTAGCAAGAAAGATAAAGAATTATTCGATAACCCGGGGAAACAAAAATACGAATGGATACTCACAAATGGGAAAGGTGAAGGCAGGCATGTAATTTTTGATAAAGCCACTACCGCCGATGCCCAGGGAAACATTGTTGGGCTTGTGGGTGTGATAACCGATATTACCGAACTTAAACTTGCTGAAGAAGCAAACCGACAAAATGCAGAACGCTTGAAGGCTTTGGTGCGGATTTTTGAATATGAGGCCGAAAGTATCAATAAGTTACTTGATTATGCCCTTGACGAGGCGCTCAATTTAACATCAAGTAAATTTGGATACATCTACTTTTATGATGAGCAAACACAACTGTTTTCGCTTAACTCGTGGTCCAACAATGTAATGGAAGCATGTAATATAGTTGATCCAAAAAAATGCTATGAATTGGGCAGAACAGGGATTTGGGGCGATGTAGTACGGCACCGGAAAGAAATAATTATTAATGATTTTCAATCGGATTACGTGCTTCGGAAAGGTTACCCTGAAGGACATGTCCAGATGGAGCGGTTTATGTCAATCCCGATCTTTATCCATTCCAAAATTGTTGCTGTCATTGGGCTGGCAAACAAATCCAAAGAGTACAATGAATCGGATGTAAATCAGATAAAACTTTTAATGGGTTCGGTTTGGGGGCTGGTTCAACGCAAAAAGGATAGTGAAAAAATTGCCAAACTTTCTTTTGCTGTAGAACAAAGTTCAGCTTCCATTATTATTACCGATGTTGCGGGAATCGTTGAATACGTGAATCCAAAATTCACTCAAATTACCGGCTATTCCTATAACGAAGCCATTGGCAGCAGTACAAGGATTTTAAATTCTGGACATCATGAAAAAAGCTTATTTGAAATCTTGTGGAAAACAATCCTTTCAGGAAATGATTGGAAAGGGCATTTAGTGAACAAGAAGAAGAACGGGGATTTGTATTGGGAATCGGCCTTAATTTCGCCCATTAAAAATTCTAAAGGAGAAATAACCAACTTTTTAGCCATAAAAGATGATATAACTGACTTAAAACGGGCAGAGGAGGCCCTGCGGGAAAGTGAACTGAAACTCCGCCGAATGATTGCCCTCTCTCCTGACGGGATATTGCTTACCGACGAAAAAGGCAAAATTATGGCCTGGAATAACTCGCTTGAAAAGATTACACATATTCCTGCTGAAAAAGCATTGGATTCGTCGTTACTTGATTTTCATAAAGCACTAAGCCCTATCTATAAAAAAAGAGAAACCATTGAAAAATTTAATGCCATAGCTAACGATTTATTGACCAAGGGAGAAAGTGGTTTATTTAAACTGAATACTATTCATGAAGTAAGGATGCCGTTTGGAGATCAGAACAAATATGTCCAATTCCTGGCTTTTGTTATACCAAGCGAAAAAGGAAATATGCTTGCAAGTTTTGCCAGGGACATTACCCAGCAAAAAATGGCAGAAATTGAAGTCCAAAAATCAGAAGCCAAACTACGGGCAATTTTTAATAACTTACTCCAGTCGTTTATCATTTATTCAACTGAATTTATTGTTCAGGCTTACAATCAAGAAGCATTTAACATAGTTAAAAAGTTTTACAACCAGGAACTATTTATTGGTAAATCCTTTTTGCACCTTTTGCCAAAGAAAGAAGAGGAACGGCATGTCACCCTTTTTAAGAAATGCTTAAAGGGAGAAGTAGTTGCCTTTGAAACAAAATTAGAAGACCCCGATGGGAAAATCTTCTGGTTCGATATGCACTATACCCCAATTGTCGATTCATCCAACAAAGTAAACGGGGTATTCTTCAATTCTATTGATATTACCGAACGTAAAAAAGCTGAAGATTCCATGAAACGGGCGTTAGAGAAAGAAAAGGAGCTTAACGATCTGAAATCACAATTTGTATCCACCGTTTCCCATGAATTCCGGACCCCGCTTTCCAACATTTTATCGAATACCCAACTTCTCCAAAGGTATCACCATCGGTGGGACGACGAAAAAATGGATATCAGTTTTCAAAGGATTATTGGTTCCGTGCACGCAATGACAGCCATGCTTGAAGATGTATCGTTACTTAGCAAGAACCAAAGCGGCAAGCTTGTTTTCAGGCCGGAAGAGTTGGACATCAATAGTTATATAGCAGAATTGATTAACGAAGCGGAATTATCGCTTGGGTGCAATGGTTTGATTAAAAAAGTATCAACCCTTAATTATCCAAAAGTGTTCATGGACAAGGTTCTGCTGCGTCATATATTATTAAACCTGCTAACAAATGCTTTAAAATATTCAGGAGGGCATGAACCCGTAAAATTCAGGGTTCTGCAAATTGCCGACCAGATTCAATTTATTATCGAGGATTCTGGAATCGGGATACCAAATGACGAAATTCCATATATATTTGAGCCATTCTTCAGGTCTTCGAATAGCGAAGGCTATAAGGGAACAGGGTTGGGCATGTCAATTGTAAAACAATGTGTTGATATTCACAGGGGTACTGTTGAAATTGAAAGTATCCTGCATAAAGGGACTAAGATTTCAGTAACATTACCTTTTGAGGCACGTTTTTAGAAAGGTTTTTTAATTTCTTTGCTGATGGGTAAAAAAAGGATTCTGATCATTGAAGACGATGAACTTTTAAGAGAATCGACTTCTGCATTTCTGCAGGAGGAGGGCTATTCCGTCTTAAGTGCAGTAAATGGTATCGGAGGGATTGAAAAAGCATTAGAACACCATCCCGATCTTATTCTTTGTGATATTTCAATGCCAAAAATGAACGGGTACGAAGTTTACAAAATATTAAACGAAAATACATCTACCTGTTTCATTCCATTTATTTTCCTTTCTGCTAAAACAGAAAGGGAAGACATTCGGGCAGGGATGCAAATGGGAGCCGATGATTATATTACCAAACCGTTTGATTACGACGAGCTTTTAAAGTCCATCGAACTTAGAATACACAAACGTGAGAAACTTCTTTCGGTGGGGGAAAGCGGCTTTAAGGCAATGCTCGATAGCACAATGACAGGGACATTTATCTATAAAGACAATCAGATCACGTTTGCCAATTCGAAACTACTTAAAATATTTGGTTTACATACTGACGAAAACTCTAATCTGGATTTCTTTGATTATATACATGTCGATGAAAAAGAAATGGTTTTGGAACGGATCCGCCGGTGTATTAAGGGAATTCAAAGTAGCTTTACTATTAATTTTAGGGCTCGCACAAAAGATGACGAGCTGCTATACCTGGAATTATACGGCAGTCTTTTTACAATTAATGGTAAAAGTGCTCTAGTTGGAAACATTATTAACATAAACGAGTATAGCTGGTTTGCAGAAAAGAGCAGTCAAGAAATTCTAATAAAATCTTCACGCCTGAAGGACTTGAATGAGGCCCAACCGTTGACAATAATTCAAAAACCGGGTGACAAAACAGCACTACCCAAAAATCCCGATTCCCTTACGAATAGAGAAATTGAGGTGCTTCAGCATATTTGCCATGGGCTCACCAATCAGGAGATTGCCGATAAACTATTTGTTAGCGTACGGACTGTTGAAACTCACCGTGGCAATATTTTAAGTAAAACAGGATTAGCAAATACCGCGGGGCTGGTCGTTTATGCCATAAAAAACAAAATATTCGAGATTTAACCTTGTTTCAGAAAATTGGAATAACCTCAATCATCTTCTCCGTAAAAATACTTAGTATTTAAAGTACACCTAAATTTCATGGTTTTTACGGATGTTTTATTGTTGCATTTTCAATTCCTTTGCGGGCTGAAATCCGTAGCAAAATGAATTAAAATGGACCTCAAAAACCGATCACTCAAATTTAAGTTTATACTGGGATTTGGAATTATTACCCTATTTATGGCAATAATCGCGTTGTTAACCATACGTGGGTTCCAAAATGTTATTAAAACTTCAACCCGATTGGCCGTAAGTGACGATATCAGGGCCAATCTTTTAGAGAACTATAACAGACACCTTAAATGGTCGCAGCAGTTAAGTCAGACTATTTATACCGATAACGAAAATTCTATCAATGTTGAACTGGATTATACCCAATGCCAATTTGGGAAATGGTATTACAGCGGTGGCCGTGCCGGAGCTGAGCAGCAGATACCTGAATTAGAAGCTGTTTTTAACAAAATTGAAGGAATCCACATCAAATTGCATCAATCGGCCATTAAAATTAAACGTGAAAAGGAAATAGTTTCTGAATCAAACGGCAGGTATGAAAGCAGCATGAATATATTTGAAAACGAAACGCTTTATTACCTTGATTCATTGGGCCTTCTTTTCGATAATGCCATTTTGTTGACCTATAATGTATCAGAAAAAAACCACATGAACCTTGATAAGGTTTCATGGGTGACGCAGTGTTCAATTATAATTATTGTTATTGTAGCAATTCTATCGGTATTGCTGACAGCAATTATTATTTTCCGGAGCATTTTTGCCAATATAAAAATTGGGCTCTCCTTTGCAAATGAAGTTGCACATGGCAACTTAATGGCACCCCTTGCCATTAAATCAAACGACGAGGTGGGAATGTTAATGAATACTTTTAAAGAAACAGTTGATCATATTAAAAATGTAATTGAAAAAGTAAACCTTGGCGCGGGTAATTTTTCAGTGGCATCGGGCCAATTAAGTGAAACTTCTCAAAAAATGTCGCGATGGAATAATGATCAAGCATCAGCAGTTGAAGAAGTTTCAGCTTCCATGGAACAAATGGCGGCGAATATTCACCAGAACACCGATAACGCGCTGCAAACAGAAAAGATAGCATTATTGGCCCAGGAAGGGATGGCTCAAGTAGTCCGCACATCAAACAAAAGCCTGATATATGTGAAAGAAATTGCTGACAAAATCACCATTATCTCCGATATCGCGTTTCAAACCAATATTTTAGCCTTGAATGCAGCAATTGAAGCAGCACGTGCTGGCGAACAAGGAAAGGGTTTTGCCATTGTGGCAGCGGAGGTCCGTAAACTTGCCGAGAAAAGTAAAAATGCCGCCGGAGAAATTAACATCCTTTCACTGAACACATTAAATACTGCCCAACAAGCTAGCCAATTGATAAATAAAATTTTGCCGGAAATAAAACGTACTGCTCATTTAGTTCAAGAGATTACTGCTGCAAATATTGAACAAAATTCGGCTACGCAACAGATAAACAATGCCATTCAGCACTTTAATCATGCAACGCAACAAAATGCAGCCGCTTCTGATGAAGTAGCTGCCAATGCCGAAGAATTGGCTAATCAGGCTGATATATTACGTGAAACGATAGACTTTTTCAAGATTGATTAAAACTACGGATAACCCGGTTCTTGAAAGAATTTATCAACAAAAGGAACCCATCTGAAACGGGTATGGGATTTGTTTACGGAAATCATAAAACGGCAATTGATTTGAATATTTTATGTAAAAAGTTTATTCAAAATACAATCATGAGTAATGATGTTTTAAAAAATACCAAAACCTACTGATTTTTATACAACCCCGATATGTTTCCTTTGTGCATCCTAAAGTAAGTAACTTGATGAAGTCTTTTAAAAATTTAACTATCACCTTTAAGGTGGGATTCCTTTTTGGAATCCTATTGTTAAGTGCCATTCCCACATTTACCATTTATTTTATCAATAAAGGTTCTAACGAGAGTGTCCACATTGATTTAGTTAGTAGAAATAGTATGCTTATACAAAAAATTGCCTACTATTCTGAGTTGGCTATCCATGAATCGAAAAACAAAAAGCAAGAAATTCTTTCCGCCACAGAACTTGTCAACGGATCACTAGATGTAATTAAAAATGGGGGAACTGCCCCCGAAATCACGGGTAATCCTACAGTAACTGGGATATATTATAAATTCAAAACCGAGATTGACCAAGTAGATGCTATTTGGGAAAAATATCAGGCAAATGTTGAAATACTTTTGGCGGAGAATGACTCAGCTTCAAGAATTGTAACCCTTTTCATCGTTGAAGGACAAACCGAGGAACTATTAAATGCAAACAATCTTTTGGCAACTAAAATGGTTCAGTGGAGTGCGTTCAAACATTCACGGATGGATGTGATATTTATCGTCATGCTAACCATCGCTTTTTTAGTTCTTTTGCTTTTGATGTACACCATCCGAAAATATATACTGCAACCCGTAAACGCGATTCTTCCTTATTTTATGGACCTTTCAAATGGTCTTGTTGGTCATAAATTGGAGAAAACAGCCAACGATGAATTGGGATTGTTAATTAATTCATTCAATAAAATGAATGGCCGTTTAAAGGATATTGTCGGGGTTATTTCCGAAGGGGCGGATAGTATTGTTGCAGGGAGCAACCAGATAAGCGAATCGGCTCAGATCCTTTCACAAGGTGCGGCACATCAAGCGGCCTCGGCTGAAGAGATATCGGCATCTATCGAGGAAATTGTGGCCAATATTCATCAAAACTCAGAAAATGCCAAGCAGACGGAGGTTATTTATAAAAAAGCCGATGAGATGATGAAAGAAACCGCCGAAGCGAGTAAAGAAAGTATGGAAGCAATCCGGGTCATTTCGAGTAAAATAACTGTAATTAACGATATTGCTTTCCAAACCAACTTGCTGGCTCTTAATGCATCGGTTGAAGCTGCCCGTGCGGGTGATCACGGGCGGGGTTTTGCTGTTGTTGCATCTGAGGTCCGTAAATTGGCCGAACGCAGCCGGGATGCCGCAGATGAGATCATTGGCCTGGCAAATGCCTCTTTTTCAAAAACAAACAAAGCACTTAAATTGGCTGAAAACCTGGTTCACGAAGTAGGAAAAACATCAGTTATGATTCAGGAGATTTCCAACGCAAGCCAGGAAATGAATGTTGGCGTTAACCAGATAAACAACGGGGTACAGCAAATGAATGAAGTTATTCAGCAAAATGCTGCCGCCAGCGAAGAACTGGCGACCAGTGCCGAAGAATTTGCCAGCCAGGCTGACCAGCTAAAAGAAGTTATCGGATTTTTCAAAATCAGCAAAAACCAGAACAGTCATAGATCGGGCCAAGCGGATTTAGTAGGATGGAATGACTCCTACCGGCTGGGAATCAAATCTATTGACGACCAACATAAGGTCCTGTTTGAATTAATAAATAAATTGTACAAGGCTTATGGAAAGTCAAAAAGCAAATCAAGTTTGAGCTCCGTTTTAAATGAACTGCTCGATTATACCATCTACCATTTTGGCAATGAAGAGAAAATTTTCCATCGGATTAAGTACGCCGGGACGGAAAAGCATCTTGAACAACATAAAAAATTCATCAATAAAATTGAAGAATTCCGGTCTGAATTTAACAAAGGGGACGTTTCTGTGGCGCTCGACGTTGTTATGTTTCTGCAGGATTGGTTGGTGCATCACATCCAAAAAACTGACCGGGCATACATTCCAGTATTTAAAGAAAATGGGATACAATAATTTTAAACAAATAATTCTGGGTTAATTCCCAAATAATAAACTATATAACTACTTAATACTACTACTATTATTTAAAATTACCCTAAACCAATAATTTATGAATTCAACAGTTGCAAAGATTGAATGGTTAGAAGAGTATAACCTTTTTAAAAGTGAAATCGACGATCAGCACAAAAAAATATTTACACTTGTGAACGAGATCATTGATACGGAAAGATTATACCCGAAATCTGAAAAATTTGCCATCATCCTATCACAGCTTACTGATTATGGTAAAGAACATTTCAAAATTGAGGAAGATATCATGATCAAATGCAATTTCCCGGGCTATGAACAACACCGGAAAGAACACCAGGACTATATCTTAAAGGTGGCAATGTTCAATTTTAACTTTAATAGTGCTAATTTTACAGAACCGGATATTGTTTTGGATTTTGTTTCAAAATGGTGGTATCACCATATTTTATATAACGATTTGCATTTGGCTCAATTTTTACACGGATCGGACCTAAAATAGTAATCACATTGTTAAGATACTGAAAACCAATAACTATAAATTTTTAACTTAAAATCTAAAATCATGTCAAAAGAATTTTTTATTTGGAGAGACAACTTTAGTGTCGGCAATCAAATTATCGATGATCAGCACAAAAAACTGATTGCCATTATCAATCGGCTGTACCAATCGTATATGGATAAAAAACAAGTGGATGAAATTTCAAGCATTATGAAAGAATTGGCCGATTATACCCGCTATCATTTTACTACCGAAGAAAACTTGATACGGGAAAAGAAATACCCCTTTATTGCGGAACATATAAAAGAACATGATTTTTTTATTGAAGAACTACGGAATTTTAAAGAACAATTTGACAGTTCCCCATCAATTTTAACACTCAAAGTGATGACCTTTTTACAAAAATGGTTAAAAGAGCACATATTAGTTAATGACCAAAAATATAAGGAATATATTGTTAGATAAGCACTTAAAGTTTTTAACTCTTTCCAATAAGTTCCCGATTCCGCAAGCAAGTATCTGACTTTGTGGCAATAGGGCTTTGTAATATCTACTGTGTTTAAATCAAGGAGTTGCATGTGTTACCTTCTGTGGATTTCATGAAATTCATGAACCGTAAATCATATTCTATAATTGGTGTTTCTTTAGCTTTTTTCATTAATTTTGCGCCAAAATATTAAACCTAACGAAGAAATGGAAAATAATCGTTTTGAGCTCAATGCTCAGCTTGCGCAGATGTTGAAAGGTGGGGTGATAATGGATGTGACCAACCCTGAACAAGCAAAAATTGCCGAAGAGGCCGGGGCTGTGGCTGTAATGGCTTTGGAACGCGTTCCTGCCGACATCCGCGCCAATGGTGGCGTGGCCCGCATGTCCGATCCTCAAATGATCGCCGAAATCCAGGCGGCGGTTTCCATACCTGTAATGGCAAAAGCTAGAATTGGCCATTTTGTTGAAGCTCAAATTTTGGAAGCGTTAAAAATTGATTATATCGACGAGAGTGAAGTGCTTACTCCTGCCGACGACGAAAACCATATCGACAAATCCAAATTTCAGGTTCCTTTTGTTTGCGGTGCCCGAAACTTAGGTGAGGCCGCGCGCCGTATTGCTGAAGGTGCTGCCATGATACGTACCAAAGGCGAAGCCGGAACGGGGGATGTGGTAGAAGCCGTGCGCCACATGCGCCAAATGAATAGCGATATCCGCATTCTTTGTGGATTGGACGAAGCCGAAGTAATGCCTTTTTGCAAAAACAATGGAATTCCTCACCATATTGCCCAGCAAGTACGCAAATTAGGACGGTTGCCAGTAGTAAATTTTGCTGCCGGAGGAATTGCCACCCCTGCCGATGCTGCCTTGATGATGCAATTGGGTTGCGATGGCGTATTTGTAGGTTCAGGCATCTTCAAATCGGGCGACCCAGCCAAACGGGCACGGGCTATTGTAAAAGCTACGGCCTATTTTAACGATCCGGTGAAGGTGATGGAAGCCTCAAAAGGATTGGGCGAACCCATGGTAGGTATTGGTATCTCAACCATGAAGGAAGAAGAGAAAATTGCCAAGCGCGGATGGTAAACCCTTCGGATTTTTATATCCAGATTTGTATCAAAATATATTCGTAAAGCCTGCTCGTTTAACCCTCGGGCAGGTTTTCAATCATTTAAACTATGACAACACGAAACAAAATTGGTGTGTTAGACCTTCAAGGAGGTGTCCATGAACACATTTTCCATTTACAAGCCTTGGGCATTGAACCTGTCCGTGTAAAAGTGGCCGAACAGTTTGATGACTTGGCTGGGCTGATTCTTCCCGGAGGAGAAAGCACCTGCCTTATCCGCCTACTGAATATTTTTGAGATTGCCCCAAAATTGAGAGAGGCTCATGCTCAAGGAATGAAAATCTGGGGAACCTGTGCTGGGGCCATCCTCATAGCCAACCATATTGAGGGCGATAAATCTCAACTGGGTTTGATGGATATTACTGTGTCCCGGAATGCCTTCGGTTACCAGATTGATAGCTTCAATACCCGTGTAAAAGTCCCCAAAGTAACCGAGAATGAAGTGGAGCTAACCTTTATCAGGGCTCCAAAGATAACCGCGATAGGTTCTCAGGTACAAGTGCTGCTACAAATTGATGATTACATTGCTGCTGCCGAAAGCGATTCCTGCCTTGCTACCGTTTTTCATCCAGAATTAACGCCATCGTTGGCCTTTCATAAATATTTTGTTGAAAAATGTGGAATTGCTGTCACTTCGGAGCTTACCGAACGGCCCGACCGGACCAGTTGGATGAAGTTTGCCCGGATTGCAAAACCCACCGTTTAAAGGTTGTCTTTTGATAATTCAAGGTGAATCACAGTTTATGGTGTATTCAATTTTTCCATTTGATAATTGGGAAATGACCCTTTTTATTAATCAGTGGTGGATGTTGTAAGCCCGTTATATATTTCTTAAAAAAGCTACCTGAAATTAGAAATGCAATTTCATAGATCATCTGGGGGTTATTTATTCTCTAAATTTTATATATTTACAAAGAAACCAAATGAAGTTAACTGATTCATTTGGCAACTATATTGATATTATTCAGCAAATACATGCAACGTTACTAAAATAAATTACTTAGCATTTTGCAGACCAAGATATGAACTTAACTATTTAGGATGATGAAACCTCCATGCAGTTTACTACATAAACAGAGATGGACCGAACTTGCGAGCTCAGCGAGGCTAAAATTAACATGGGGTGTTCTCCCGATGAATAGGGGGACTTTAACTTAAAAATTATTTACGGATGAAATTAAAAGCCTTATTTTTTACCGTTGGGTTGTTACCCATGCTTCTCTTTGCTCAAGAGGGGGTGAACCCATATATTTCGAAAAGCGGGAAAATAACCTACCGTTACGAATTTGGCGATATGTCGGCTACTTATACCCTCATTTTCGATGATTTTGGCAACAAAGAATGTGTTGATATAGCTGTTTCAAATGCTGGAAACGTGGATCATTCCCGCACGGTGATGACCCAAGGGTCCCTATTTGTAATCAACTATGACGAAAAACAGGTGATGAAATTCCCACTGGAATCAAATGGGGAATCTATCGATGAATATAGCGGAAGCTCAACCGGAGGGATTGATTTGAAAGAAATGGTTGCTTCATCGGCTAAAAATAAGCAAGCTGCCAAAGGGCAAGAACTGGTGCTGGGAAAAACCTGTCAGGTATATCAATTCAATGAATCGGAAGGATATAAAGGAAAGTATTGGGTATGGAATGGGTTTGTGCTTAAAGCCGAATATTTAGACGAAAACGGGGAGCATACCTTTCTGGAAGCTAAAGAAATAGCAGTAGATGTGTCCATTCCGGGCAAGGAATTTGAGCTACCCCAGGATTTTGAGGTCGTGGACATGACCGAGACCATTGAGCAGATGAAGAAATTGCAAGAGATATACGGTGTTCCGGATGAGGATGCCGAATAAAAGAAATTGGTGAGGTCAGGCTCAACCCTGGCCTTTTTCATTTCCTTTAAACCTCTTGAGGAAAAAATTGTGTTTGATAATTAAGGTCAGCCCCATGCTGTAATCTACGTTGCCATTGATTAAATCTACATACGTATCGCCCATTAATCCCAGGTAAATCCCTTTATAAATATCCTTGGAATAGAAAAGATGAAAGGTTAGCAATTCCCTGATTCTTTGATGGTAACCTGTTCCCTTTTCAGAATAACTTTGGAAAATGGGGTGCCCCATTAAGGATAAAAATTGGTTGGAATGCCAATACCCGATTTGGAAATAATTGCCCTGCAATCCGAATGTTAACTGGCTTAAAGAACCCTGTCCCGATGAATACAAACTCTTCATGGTGGGCGAATTATCTTTAAACCCCACCAAATGTGTTTCGAAGGAAACCCTGTCTAGAAATTTGTAAGGCAGTTTGTACAATACTTTACCACCCAAACTGGAATTCAGCAGTGTCCGCATGGGTATATCCAACGTGTCGATTTGACCGCCACGGTGCCCAACAATCAATGATGCAGGTGTGGATATTTCCCATTTTTGGCTCTTTATCAACCATGGGTGGGTTGAGATACCGGCAGCCAATTGCTCCTGTTTATTGTCCTGCGGGAAAATAAAACTTTGCCAGTCGAGCCAGGTGTCGAAAAAGAATCGATCCTTATCCACAATAAACTGAACGCCGTTTTCCAGGTTGTTGGTAAAAAACCGTTCCGAGAATAATAACGGTTCCGGAACCCTATGGTTGATGGTTCCCCAGAGTTTACCCATAATGAGTGTATAGTCATCTTTTGTAAAAATGGCAGCATAAGTTGGTGAAATAGTTGAAAAATCCTCGGCTCCAGTATATTTTAACAAATGTACCCCTCCCTGGATTTTGATGCTTGGGGTAATGTGGTATTGGAACTCTGGCGTCAGAAAATACCCAATCAGGGTATAACCATTCACGATATCATTAAAAAACTCGTTGTTCCATAAAAAGTTGGTGTTGTAAAAGTTAAGGTACAGCGCGTTACTGTCTTTCGCGTAGTTGTTGTTGAGCAATGGGTGGTGGCTTGGAAAGGTAAATGCCTGTAACTCTACTGTTACACCTAATAACAAACCTATAAAGATACATCTAATTTTACACATGGCTCAAAAGTAAAAAATAAGTTCAATAATTCCTGCATGCGCCTGTTTGCTTTCAGTTTTTTTGATTCCAATTATTCCCTGGGGTTGTAAAACAATGTTTAATTAATTACCTTTAATTATTCTGCCGTTAGCGCTTCCAATAGTTTTAACTTGAGTTTTGCCTTATGAATTTGTGTTTCAAACATTGGAAATTTCAAAAAAGTAATTATTGTAATTTAAGTTTGGGATTACTTATTATTGGCATTTTACCCTTTCAAATTAATGCACAGGATTCAACGAAAGTTCACTATGAGTTGTCGGTAACCGGCGATTTTATTAAAAATATGGAAGGGGGAATAACCCAAGATTACGCTTACATTGGTCTGGAAGATTTATCCCTCCAAATAAATCTTGAGAAACTAGGACTGTGGAAAGGGGGAGAATTGTTTCTGCATGGGTTAAATTCGCATGGTCGGTTGCCTTCACAAGAAATTACCGGAGATTTGCAGGTGTTTTCAAATATTGAATCGGGCCACTATACGGGTTTGTATGAGTTTTGGTACCGTCAAAGGTTTGGGGGCTTTAGCTTTTTGGTAGGACAACACGATTTGAACTCCGAATTTGTAGGAACCGAATACGGGGGGACTTTTATAAACAGTTCCTTTGGGATTGTTCCCACCATTTCATTAAACATTCCTGTTTCCATTTATCCCATGGCTGCACCCGCTATTATTGGTAATTACATCAAAGAAAATAACTTTTCCATAAAACTGGGAATTTATGATGGCGATCCGGGAGATAGTGAGACCAATCGTTACAATATCCATCCCAATATAAATGCACATGAAGGCTATTTAATGATTGGGGAGTTTGAAATGTTATCGTTGGTAAATAAGAAAAGCGAATGTTTCAAAGTAGGTGGATATTACCACAGTGGCGACTTTACCAGTTATAAAGATACAACTAAAGCCATTAAGGGAAGTTATGGCTTTTATGTTATCAGCGATTGGGTCATTTTAAGTAGTTTCAATAAACTGCACCGATATATGGGTGTATTTCTACAAAGTAGTATTGCCCCTCCCAAAATGAATCAGATACAGTATTTTTTAGGAGGAGGGATCCATGTAAATGGGATACTTCCGCAGCGTTTTAACGATTCATTTGGGGCTGCACTTGCCTTTGCCCGGAATGGTGACTCATTTAAAAAGATACACCCGGGTACCGATTGGGCTGAGGTGGCATTGGAATTTACCTATCGGTTCAGCATTTTCGATAATTCTACCATTCAACCAAATATGCAATACATTATAAATCCGGGGGCTAACAATCAATTAAAAGATGCCCTGGTTTTCTTGCTTCGATTCAATATTGAACTAACCAATTAAAACTCAATGTTATATTTAAAAATTTAAAAATCAGAATCAAGTTGTTGGTATTCTCACCCATCTTTTTTAATTAAAACCGCTAACCAAATAAGCAGCTCCATTCAACAGTTGAATCAGGTGGCCCAATTGAATGCCTCCGCTTCCGAAGAACTTGCCTCAACAGCCGAAGAACCGAATTCGCAAGCAGATCAGTTCCGCGAAATGATTTCCTTTTTTAAGATTTAATACCCATACTTTTTTTTCCACCATGCGGCTAACCGTGTCCGGATGGTTTCTTCCTGTTGGTTTTTCTGCGGTTCGTAAAACTTTTTGTCTTTAATCTTTTTAGGTAGAAAATCCTGCTCGGCAAAATTACCCTCAAAACTGTGCGAGTATTTGTAGTCGTTCCCATAGCCCAACTGTTTCATCAGTTTGGTGGGGGCATTCCGCAAATGAAGCGGGACCGGCAAATCGCCTTGTTGCCTTACTTCATTTATCGCTTCATCAATAGCCATGTAAGCCGAATTGCTTTTGGGGCTGGTGGCCAGATAAATCACACATTCCGATAGGATGATGCGGGCCTCGGGCATCCCAATTTTATGGATGGCATCGAAACAGGTATTGGCCATCAACAGGGCGTTCGGGTTGGCTAGCCCCACATCTTCAGCCGCTAAAATAACCAACCTGCGGGCTATGAATTTGATTTCTTCGCCCCCTTCGAGCATCCGTGCCAGCCAATATACGGCGGCATTGGGGTCGCTGCCCCGGATGGATTTTATAAATGCCGATATAATATCGTAATGCATTTCGCCCTGCTTATCATATAGGGCAATATTTTCCTGTAAAATTTCCTCCACCCGTTTGTTGGTTATCACAATGGGAGAATCTGTCGATGAATTGACTGTCAGTTCAATGATGTTGAGTAATTTCCGGGCATCACCACCCGAAAACCGGAACATGGCTTCTGTTTCATGTATATCAAAAACCAATTTTTTTAATTCAAAATCCTCCGTTACTGCCCGTTGGAGCAGTTCGTTCAAATCCTCTTTTTCGAGCGATTTGAGTACATACACCTGGCATCGCGAAAGCAGGGGCGAAATAACCTCGAACGATGGATTCTCGGTGGTAGCCCCAATCAACGTAATAATGCCCTGTTCCACGGCCGCCAATAACGAATCTTGTTGCGATTTGCTAAACCGGTGGATTTCATCTATAAATAAAATGGCATTGGGCTGGTTAAAGAACCGTCCGCGCTGTGCTTTGTCAATGGTCTCGCGCACATCCTTTACCCCACTGCTTACGGCGCTTAAGCTGTAAAAGGCCCGGTTCTGTTGGTTCGAGATGATATGGGCCAGCGTGGTTTTCCCTACCCCGGGCGGCCCCCAAAGAATCATCGATGGAATCCGCCCCGATTCAATAGATTGCCGCAATATAGCCGACGGACCTACCAAATGCTTTTGGCCAATGTAATCGTCTAAAGTTTTGGGGCGGAGCCGTTCTGCTAAAGGTTGCATCACTTGTTTTTTATTTGTTGGGTAAAGATAGAAAATTGGTGCAAACAAACGTAAAGCAAACAATCGGTACTTAAAATAGTCAGTTCTATAGCTTTTTTTCAATAAGTATTTGTTGAAGCTCTTGCCAGGCCCTACCTTTACTAAAGGCAGCGGCATTATCAGGACTGATATGTTCTACAAGGATTTGATGCATGCCTAGCAATTTGATGCGCTTTTTAAGGATGGCATGTTCTTTATTCTCCTCGGCTACCATGCCCGCGTACAAAACAGTAAACCATTGCTCCATTAAATTTTGATGTTCCGTAGTATAGGTGGCGGCCAATTGTTCGATAAAAAGCAATACCTCCGGGTTAAGCTCTTGATTTGTCCGGTGGTAAATCTCCAAAAAATCGGCAAATATTTTCCCTTTGGGATAAAAAGCAGCAAGTTTCTGCAACCCGATAAAATATTCCACATCTTTCGGGGCATAACGGCTACCGTTGGTTCTTACCAGATACACGCACCAGCTATCAAATTTTCCTTGGTCAAAAACCACACGGGTTCCATTTTTCAACGTTTTTACCACCCGCTCCATGTTTTATTTCCGATAATTGGTTATCAGCAATTCGGTAAGTATTCCCCTTTTTTGACCATTGGAATTGATATTCCGTTTGGCTGGAACCCTTTCAATATAATATTCCTTATATAGATCATCAAAAAAATGATTATCCGGATTGCCCACTTTAACATCGGAGTTACTGAGCATCCACTGGTGACCAAGAGCATGTAACTGATCACAAAAGTTTTTCAAACGCTCCTGTTCAGCATCTCCAAAGGAGAAATTCGAGTAGGAATTAAAACTCGAAGTTGCATTCAATGGTTTGTAAGGAGGATCGAAATAAAAGAACCCCTTAGTGAGGGCTTTTTGTAAAGTTTTTTCAAAATCGGAATGTAACACCTCCACTTTTTGCAAAGCCTGGTGCACCGCTTTCAGGTTTTTTGCATCACAGATGGTAGGTTTTTTATAACGCCCCACCGGAACGTTGAACCGGTTGCCGGTATTTACCCGGTAAAGCCCGTTGTAACAGGTCCGGTTTAAAAAAATAAGTAGCGCGGTTTGCTCCACTTCAGTGGATATTCTTTTGTTGAACTGTTCGCGTTTGTGATAATAATAATCCGACTTGGCCTCAGGATCATGATCCATCCGGTGATATTCATCCTGCCATTGCTGCAACACCTCTATCAATTCTGTTACCTGAGATGCAATCACCCGGTAAGCGGTAATTAAATCGGCATTAATGTCGTTTATCACCACTTGCTCCACTTTTGGAAACTTCTGAAGCACCCAAAACAACACGGCCCCGCTTCCCACAAAAGGTTCCACGTAAATAAACTTCTGTGTGGACTTAAAAGGGAAGCGGTCGGAAATGCCCTGCAGCAGTTGGGTTTTGCCCCCGGCCCATTTCAAAAAAGGCTTTGCGGTATCTTTTTTGTTGTTTTTCATAATGCAATTTTAATGTAAAAATAGGATTGTGTAATTAGGATAACCATAAAAAAGACGTTTTGCTTTTTGTTTTTCGAATAAACTTTCGGCTTGGAAAGTTATTCTAATATATCTTAATAGATAAGACATTTGATAGAGCAAAAAGCAACTTTCTTTTGGAAACAAAACCAGTCCTCAATATTTTTCTTTTTCCAATCTTTCTCTTTAAAATTATTTTAAACTTGCCCACAATTGCTATTTTTGCAAACTGTTTAATTTACAAGGCTTTCAAAATATACCGTTGTTAATTGCTAATTATTTTTATGAACAAACACGAAATCGCTACCAAATACAACCCCGCCAGCACCGAGGACAAATGGTATAAATACTGGATGGATAATGGATTCTTCCGCTCCACCCCTGATCACCGCGAACCATATACCATTGTGATTCCCCCGCCAAATGTAACCGGCGTGTTGCACATGGGCCACATGCTCAACAATTCCATTCAGGATATTTTGGTGCGCCGTGCCCGGATGCAGGGGAAAAACGCCTGCTGGGTTCCCGGTACCGACCACGCCAGCATTGCCACCGAAGCAAAAGTGGTTGCCAAGCTCAAAGATCAGGGCATCGATAAATCGCAACTCACCCGCGATGAATTCATGGAGCACGCCTGGGAATGGAAAGAAAAGCATGGCGGAATCATCCTCGATCAACTGAAAAAACTCGGTGCTTCGTGCGACTGGGACCGTACCCGCTTTACCATGGACGGGGCTTACTACGAAAGTGTCATCAATGTATTTATCGATCTGTATAAAAAAGGGTTGATTTACCGAGGCGTGCGCATGGTAAACTGGGATCCGCAGGCCAAAACGGCCGTTTCCGACGAAGAGGTGATTTATAAAGAGGTTCAGTCGAAACTCTATTATCTGAGATATAAAATTGAAGGCACCAGCAATGAGTTTGTAACCATTGCCACCACCCGTCCCGAAACCATTTTGGGCGACACGGCTGTGTGCGTAAATCCTAAAGATGGGCGTTTTACCCATCTGGTTGGCAAGCGGGTTTTGGTTCCGTTGCTCAACCGCTCTATTCCCATCATTCAGGACGATTATGTGGATATGGAATTTGGTACCGGATGCTTGAAGATTACCCCGGCCCACGATATTAACGACTACGAAATCGGCATGCGCCATAACCTGGAAAGTATCGATATTTTTAACGATAACGGAACCCTAAGCGGAAAAGCCCAGCTTTATGTGGGCAAAGACCGCTTCGTAGTCCGGAAAGAGATTGTCCCCGATTTGGAAAAGGCAGGGCATGTGGCCAAAATTGAGGATTATGCCAATAAAATTGGCTATTCCGAACGTACCGATGCCGTTATTGAACCGAAGCTTTCGATGCAGTGGTTTATGAAGATGAAGGATATTTCGAAACCCGCGCTGGAGACCGTCTTAAATGATAACATCCAATTCCATCCCGCGAAATTTAAAAATACCTACAAACACTGGATGGAAAACATCCAGGACTGGTGTATCAGCCGCCAATTGTGGTGGGGACACCGCATCCCGGCCTATTACCTGCCCAATTCGAACGATTTTGTAGTGGCTAAAACAGTGGAAGAAGCCTTGCAAAAAGCCATTGAAAAAACCGGGAATAAAAACCTGAAAGCAACCGATTTGCATCAGGACGAAGATGTGATGGATACTTGGTTCAGCAGCTGGTTGTGGCCTATTGCCGTGTTCGATGGCATCCGCAACCCTAAAAACAGGGATGTTAGCTATTATTATCCCACCAACGATTTGGTAACTGCTCCCGAAATTATGTTCTTCTGGGTAGCGCGGATGATTATTGCCGGGTACGAATATGAGCAGGAACTTCCGTTCCGCAATGTGTATTACACAGGCATTGTGCGCGATAAGCTGGGACGTAAGATGAGCAAATCGCTCGGGAACTCGCCCGACCCTATTGAACTGATGCAGAAATACGGAGCCGATGGCGTGCGCGTGGGTATGCTGCTTTGTTCACCTGCCGGAGGCGACTTGTTATTCGATGAATCGCTGCCCGAACAGGGGCGGAACTTTGCCAACAAAATCTGGAATGCGTTCCGGTTGGTTACTACCTGGGAGGTAGATGCCACCCTGGCTCAACCGGAATCGTCGAAAGTGGCCATTGAATGGTTCAACCACAAACTGAACCAAACCATGGAACAGTTGAACGACCATTTCGATAAATTCCGTCTTTCCGATGCCCTGATGACGGTGTACCGTCTGTTCTGGGATGAATTCTCGTCGTGGTACCTCGAAATGGTGAAGCCGGCCTATCAAACCCCGTGCGACAAAGCAACGTTTGATGCAACCATTGAACTGTTCGAGAAGCTGTTGAAGGTGCTGCATCCTTTCATGCCGTTTATTACCGAAGAAATCTGGCAGATCATTGCGGAACGCACCGTAGAACAAAGCATCATGAATGCCAGTTGGCCAAGTGTTGGAATATATAATACCGGCTTTATCAATCAGTTTGAAGATGCAAAAACCCTGATTGCCGAAATCAGGACCGTGCGTAAAGACCGCAATATTTCGTTTAAAGATTCCTTAGTGCTACATGTTAAACCCGGAACCGATGGGTATGCCCAACCTTTTAATGCAGTGGTGACTAAAATGGGAGGCTTATCGGCTATGGAACAGGTAAGCCAAAAATCGGATAACGCGGCAGCGTTTATGGTAAAAACCAGCGAATTCTTTATTCCGCTGGGTTCAAGCATCGATGTGGAGGCCGAACTGAAAAAATTGGCCGAAGAATTAGCCTACCATCAGGGCTTTTTAAAATCGGTTGCCGCCAAACTCAGCAACGAAAAGTTTGTGAACGGGGCTCCCGAACAAGTGGTAGCTATTGAACAAAAAAAACAGGCCGATGCCGAAGCCAAAATCAAAGCCATTGAAGAGCAGATGGGGAATTTGAAGAAATAGAATAGGAGTCCCAAAAGTTTGAGACTCCTATTGTTTATTAAATTTTCAACTTCTATTTTTTGAAATGCATTAGTTTCAATTCTGGAATTTTTGAATTGTATTCTAAAAGTATTTCTCCATTTGGATTATTATAATATTTGTAAAACAACTTACCTCTAACTTTCGGATCAAGAAAGTCTAAATATTTTTTAGTATTACTTTTCGCTTCTTTAGAAAAGCATAATAAAGCATCCTGATAGTGGACATCATTTTTAAATTCACATGAATTGTAACCAGTAAATTTTCCATCATTTGAGTATTCAAAGCTATGTACTTGTTCATCAAAATATATCTGAAACTTAACTGTTTGGTTCGATAGAATATTAAAGGCTAATTTACGGCTTTCTGGAGCAGCATGAATATAAAATTTTTTTTCATCAGATAATTCTTTAGGTACATTTTGTTCGATTTTCCAAATATTATTCCCATCAAAATCATATTTAAAAATGAAATAACCATCATAAATTGGACCCAATTTTTTATAAGGTTTTGAACCAGTCAAACCATAGATATAGATAGCGTTTGTAACTATTCTAATTCCACCAAATGCTCCAATTGATGGTTTTAAATATGAAGATCCGGATTGTGATTCTAAATAAAAATCATAATCATAATTTTTATCGAATGCACTTAATTCAAAATCCTTATGATTAAAAGAAGGTCGGTAATATGCTTTTGATAATTTTGCATCAATTAAAATCGTTTTTCCAATGTGTCCTTCATTATCAATTGATAGTATTTTATAGATACATTTCCCAGTTTCAATATTTAATGTTTTTGAGAAAAGATAAAAGCTATTGTTATCATGTCCAGCATAAGACCAATATGTGGTATTCTCAGGGTCGTCGAGTTCTGGTAAATCAAGGGTGATTTTATCCTTCTTAAAATCAACATGGGAGATTCTATATAAGTAGAGTTTTTCAACAAGTTTCTTTTTCTGATATTGACTTTCTGAATCTAAAAGCATTTCATGGGCCTCTTTACTTTTTAATATGAAAAGGTATCTGTCGTTAGCAAAAAAACCTTGCCTGATACCTTGATCTTTAGAAGTTTCAAATTCTTGGGTTTTTAATGAACCATTTTGATTTATTTGATTTAATACAATTTTATCTACCCCATGTAATTGGTTGTATCCCTGATTTTCAATAAGGTAAACATATTCTCCTTTTGGAGAAGCTATTATTGAAGATGGAAATCCTTTATTTATTTGTAATTTTTCAATGGGTTTAGACCATTTTAATTCGCAATTTTCAGAATAAAAATTAACTTTCCAATCCAAATCTTTGGAATTCATCGTATTTTTTCCAATGTGTAAAACCAATCCATTTTCTCCTAGATTGACACTTGATAACAATTCCTGATTTCGTTCTAAGGGTACAATTTCTGTTTTATCTTGCGATTTGATCAGATTTATTCCATAAAACATTAATATTAATAATAATACATTTTTTTTCATAGTTAACTAAATTTAATATTTTTTAATAGCTTACCACTCTCCAATTCAACAGAGAATATGAAATAGATAATTCAATATAATTACATTTAATTTTGTATCCTAAATTATTATAATCTATATTTTTAAAATAGTTTTTTAATCCTGCATGATAACTCAAATTAATTTTTAAAGCTTCTGTTCCTCCACTGATTCCAAAAATAGCAGCATAATCAATTCCATCCATGATTCCCTCTTCGAGTGTTTGACCTGAAAAAATATAAGAACCATCATCCGTTGAGCCAAAATATAATGATTGCATACCTTTATTTCTACTACTATTTTTTGCTAAGGAAAAACCTGCTTGAATACTAAAACCGGGTACTTTTAAATAATAATTTCCCAGTAAAGACCATTCATAGGAATTAATATAAAGTTTTTCTTCAACTAATTCTGTTGAATTATCTAAAATTACAGTCCTTCTTCCTTCAATGATGGCTCCTTTTCGAGTAAAATCTAATAAAGAAATAAGATCAAATTTATCTGTTAATGGAGTAGTAAAAACAAATCCCGCATTATAACCGATTAAGGGAGAGGTTTTAAATTGATTTGACTCAATGGTTGATAAACTTCCACCCACTTTAAAGCCCGGTATTATATATTGCCCGTTGCATTTTAAGGTTAAAATAAAAAATCCAATTAGAACACCTATTATTTTGTACATCATTAAATTAGGTTAAGATTTTTAAATTCAATCAATTTATTTTTTGTTAAATAAAGTTAATTTAAATAATATTTCAAATTTTTAATTAAATAAACTTATTAACAAATTACTATTCTACTTTTATAAAAATCTAACAAAATTATTTATAGATTGAAAATTTATCTCTCACTTAACATAGTAACTTGATAATTCAAAAATGAAAAAGCCACTTATAATTGCCGCCTTACTATTGTTCCTGGGTGCTTGCAACGAATATTATTACATACCCGATGACATGAAATTCAAATACAACGAAGGTGATACCGTTATTTTTAAATCAACCAAAAATGATTTGGACACTTTCGAAGTAAAATGGAAATCACAAGGGTTCGATGTTCATGACAAACAATATTATTATGAAATGGAAAGGATCGGGGTCAAATATGCCGGGCAGGATTCAGTTAGAAAGAGATTTTTTATTAATAATGATATCTTACTTGCTACTAATGGATTTTTAGTAACCTGGGGCGATTTCCAAAATGGAAATAAATCTTTTCTACATGATTCAATTAAAATAAATGGTAGAAAATTTATATCTGTATATGAAATCGAATCAGATACTTCCATCAATACGTTAGATTCAATTTATAAGATATTATTCAGCCGTAATTACGGTGTGCTAAAATATTGTTATAAAGATGGAACTGAATATGAGTTTTATAGAGATATTGTAAAGTAGCAGTATAAAGAACTAAATCGTGAGATACTTAAAGTGATGCATCGCAAAGAAAAGATACTATGCGAGTCAGTGTTTTTGCGGTTGTATTGGCTATCGGTTGATATTTTATGTAAATCCAAAATCATTGAAGAATAACAGATGGTAGATTTGTATTAGAAAAAATAAAAAAGCGCTTGAAAACTCAGGCGCTTTTTTTGTTGTAACCCCGACCTCCCGGTCGGGCTTGTATTTAAAGGAAAAACCGACAAGGATGTCGGTGTTACTTTTTCAACTCCGAATTTGGGTTTGTGCTTTTGCAGTAACCCCGACCTCCGGTCGGGTCTGTCTTTATACAAGAATATCACCGACAGGGATGTTGGCGTTGCAACCTACACCGATGTTGAAACCGCATGTACATTCACCGCCCGTCCCGAAGGTTCGTTCATGTTCTGGAACGAAGCATCCCACGCCAAAGCTTCAGGCGTACTGCAAGCCACCGATGGAACCGATGGTACACTCAGCGCGGCGGCTTCCGATGGAAAATGCTCGGCAAAAATGGAACGGTAATAAAATTCCTCTTTGGTTTTTGGCGGTTGGGTAGGGAATTTGTATTTGGCATTGGCTAACTGCTCATCAGTCACCTGCTCGGCTACCACTTTTTTAAGCGTATCAATCCAGCTGTAACCCACGCCATCGCTGAACTGTTCCTTTTGCCTCCAGGTCACACTTGCTGGCAAATAACTTTCAAAAGCTTTCCGGATGACCCATTTTTCCATCCTTTCCGGGGTAATCATCTTATCTTTTGGGTTGATGCGCATGGCCACATCCATAAATTCCTTGTCCAAAAATGGAACCCGTCCTTCGATTCCCCAGGCAGCCAGCGATTTGTTGGCCCGCAAACAATCGTACTGGTGCAGTTTGCTCAGTTTGCGCACCGTTTCTTTATGAAACTCCTCGGCATTGGGAGCTTTGTGGAAATACAGGTAACCGCCAAACAACTCGTCGGCACCTTCGCCCGAAAGCACCATTTTTATTCCCATGGCTTTTATCGCCCGGGCCATCAGATACATAGGCGTTGAAGCCCGTACCGTGGTAATATCGTAGGTCTCCAGTTGGTAAATCACATCGCGGATGGCATCTAAACCCTCCTGAATGGTAAACAACACCTCGTGATGCACTGTTCCAATGTGTTCGGCCACCTTTTTAGCGGCAGCTAAATCGGGCGAACCTTTTAACCCTACCGCAAAAGAGTGCAGTTGGGGCCACCAGGCAGCCGACTGGTCATCGGTTTCAATCCGTTTTTGGGCATATTTTTTGGCTAATGCCGAAGTTACTGAAGAATCCAATCCGCCTGAAAGCAAAACGCCATAAGGAACATCGGACATCAATTGGCGTTTTACTGCTGCATCCAACGCATCGTGCAATTCCTGAATCGAAGTTTTGTTATTTTTCACCGCTTCGTAATCGGTCCAGTCGCGGTGGTACCATTTTACCAATTTCCCGTCTTTGCTCGATAAGTAATGACCCGGAGGAAAAAGTTCAATGGTGGTACAAATACCTTCCAGTGCTTTCAGTTCCGAAGCCACGTAAAAGGTTCCGTTTTCATCGCGTCCCATGTACAAGGGGATAATACCAATATGGTCGCGGGCAATCATGTATTCATCTTTGGCAGAATCGTATAGGGCAAACCCGAAAATCCCGTTTAGTTCGTCTAAAAACTGGGTACCTTTTTCCTGATACAATGCCAGGATTACTTCACAATCCGATTCGGTTTTAAAATGGTATTTTCCTTCAAAGGTTTTACGGATTGCCCGGTGATTATAAATCTCGCCATTGATGGCCAGGATAACGGTCCCATCTTCACTGTACAAAGGTTGCTTTCCCGAGGTGGGATCGACAATGGCCAAACGTTCATGTGTTAAAATAGCCTTCTCCTCGCAATGGATGCCACTCCAGTCGGGTCCCCGGTGGCGCACTTTTTTCGACATTTTTAACAGCCGGGGCCGTAGTTCTTCTGCTTTTTGTTTCAATTCAAACGCACATACAATTCCGCACATATTCTTTAATTTTCAATTGATATTTAAAGTTTGACTTATAAATAACACAATAAAGATGTGTTAGCTTATAATTCGACACTAAAATATACAAATATGTTTTAAATTAAAACAATATGATGATTTTTTTGAAGAAATTTTAAAATTTTGTTTTTTTGGTAATATTCACCCGGTGACTTTTTGATTATAGAATTATGCTTTATATTCACGCCCGTAGTCACCGGATGAATATCAATACTTTAGAACCATTTTCTTTTGGAGCAATTATTTTAACGGGATTCTGATTATTTTGCTACTGCCGATATCCCATTAAAAAGAATGGGGAGCATTTCTTCCAAACGTTCTTTGATTGTTTCTTCTGCTTCCATCAAAATGGGGGCTTCCAGTCCCTTAATAATGGTCATGATGGAAAGTGCCGTCATGTATGTATTTCTGATGGTAAAGATGCCTTGCCGCACACCCTCATCCAATATACTTTTGATGACTTCAATTTCTATGGTTTCATATTTTGCCCTTAATTCCTTAGCATTTTCAAGCGACAGATATTGTTTTTTCTGAAAGTCGAAAAGGTTGCCCAGTTTTTTAATGGCATTGATGCGGACCTCAATATAACTGGTGATTTGTTCTTTGGGGTTATTGGTTCTGCCGATGGCTGCCAATATCTCTTCTTTGAGTTCGCAGGCTTCTTTATCAAGGACCGCCCTGAAGATGTCTTCTTTACTGATAAAATAATAATAGATGGAACTTTTCCCTTTGTGGAGTTCACCGGCAATGTCGTCGATGGTGGTTTTTTTATACCCATATTTTTCAAAGATCTCTTGCGAGGCTTTCAATATTTGGTTTCGGGTTGCACTTTTTGAGTCATGTATTCCGTTTGATTCGTTTTTCATGTGCCGGAGATTTATGCATTCGAACGTTTTGTGATTTTGTTCAAATGTATCATTACAGGATTAATTTTCCAACAAAACAAATCATGTTTTCATAAACTCCATATTTCATGAGGCCTTGGCTGTACCCAAAGGGATAAACTTTTGTGGGTAAACAAGAAACAAATCAATGCAGCATCAAAACCATCAGAATGAATTTTGACTCTTACCTTCTTCTTTTATGCTTTGGTTTTAAAGGAATAAGCGGTTCTTCTTCGGCAAAATCGTGAACCATTTCAAAATCGAGCTGCTTTTTGGACAGGTTGGCCGAAACAACTTTAATTTCTACCTCATCGCCCATGGTGTAACGTCTTTTGGTCCGGTTGCCAATAAGGGCAAATTCTGCCTCATCGTATTCATAAAAGTCATCGATTAAGGTACGTACCGGAACCATTCCTTCACATTTGCTATCAATCAATTCTACATAAATGCCCCACTGTGTTACCCCTGAAATAACACCTTTGAATTCCTTTCCAACATTGTCTTTCATAAATTCTACCTGCTTGTATTTTACCGAGGCCCGCTCGGCATTGGCAGCCAACTGTTCCATGTCGGAAGAGTGTTTGCACATTTCTTCGTAGGTATCGTCAGGAACTGATTTTCCGCCAGCTAAATAATGTTCCAGCAGACGGTGCGCCATCATGTCGGGATAGCGCCGGATGGGAGAGGTGAAATGGGAATAGTAATCGAAGGATAATCCGTAATGGCCAATATTCTTGGTGGAATATTCGGCTTTAGCCATGGTACGGATGGCAAGGGTTTCAACTACCGTTTGCTCATTTTTTCCATGAACATCCACCAATAACTGGTTCATGGAATCAGCAATTTTTTTGGCCGATTTGGTTTGAATCTGGTAACCAAACCGCTTGATAAAAAAGGCAAAGGCATTCAGTTTCTCTTTATTAGGTTCATCGTGAACCCGGTAAACAAAAGTCCTGACAGCTTTATTGGCATCGGGTTTACCAATGAATTCGGCCACTTTTTTGTTGGCCAAAAGCATGAATTCCTCAATCAACTGGTTGCTCTCTTTGTTCTCTTTCAAGTAAACGCCAATGGGGCGGGCTTTTTCATCGAGTTGGAACTTTACTTCGCTGCGTTCAAAAGCAATGGAACCGGCATGGAACCGTTTCTTTCGGAGTTTTAGTGCCAATTGGTGCAGCAATAAAATCTCATTTTTTAAATCGCCTGCTTCTGTTTCGATCACCTCCTGGGCTTCTTCGTAGGTAAATCGCCTGTCGGAGTTGATGATGGTTTTCCCAAACCATTGTTTAACGATGTGAGCTTCGGCATCGAGTTCAAAAACGGCTGAAAAGCAAAGTTTCTCTTCGTTGGGGCGAAGCGAACAAATCAGGTTCGACAGCCGTTCGGGCAACATCGGGACAACCCTATCTACCAAATAAACAGAGGTTGCACGCTCATAAGCCTCTTTTTCAAGAGCTGTATTTGGGCGCACATAATGGGTTACATCGGCAATATGCACTCCCACTTCAATGTTTCCGTTTTTAAGGGTTTGGATGGAAAGGGCATCGTCAAAATCCTTGGCATCAAAGGGGTCGATGGTAAGTGTGGTAATCTTACGGAAATCGCGTCGGTGGCTAATTTCTTCTTCGGTAATTTTATCAGGAATTTTCCCGGCAGATTCCAAAACCCGTTTTGGAAATTCATAGGGGAGGCCAAATTCTGCTAATATGGCATGCATCTCCACTTCATTTTCGCCGGGCATACCCAGCACCTCAATGATTTCGCCAATGGGGTTTTTCTGTTTTTCGGGCCATTCTAAAATCTTGGCAATAGCCTTTTGTCCGCTTGTTGCTTTTTTTAATTTATCGAGTGGAATAAAAATATCGAAAGGCATCTGGTTCCGTTCGGGGATTAAAAAGGCAAAATGTTGCGATACTTCAACCACACCCACAAAAGTTTCGCGGTTGCGTTTGAGTATTTCCACTACCTCACCTTCCACGTGGTTGCGTTCTTTGCGCGCATATACATAAACCTTCACCACATCGTCGTGTAGGGCGTGGTTCAGGTTTTTGGCGGCAATAAACACATCGCGTTCAATTTCGTCGGAAATAATGTAGGCCGAACCTTTGGCGGTTAAATCGACTTTTCCTATAATATAATTCCCTTGGGTTTTTAGCTTGAATTTTCCTTTATGGATTTCGATCAAATCACCCTTTTGCGTCAATTCCACCAAACAACTGTTGATAAGGTGCGCGGTACTGGCATCTTTTACATGAAGCAGTTTGGCCATCTGCCTGTAATTCAGCGATCGGCCTGCATCTTCGTTAAAAACTTTAAGTATATGACTAATTAATGCTGGGCGGTTATATGAAGTTTGGGATGCCCCCTTTTTTCCGAATCCGTTTTTGTTTTTTTTTGACATAAAATATTACCCATTAAAAATTAATAGAGTGGCTGTTGTACTAATAAAACCCAACATAAACCCGGCATAAATTTGTGTATGATTGTGCTCGTTCAGGTAAAGGCGGGCGGAACCAATAAGCCCGGCAATAAAAATGGAGATCATTAAAAAACTATCCAAATAGATTTGATATAATATACCCAATGAGGATAACAGACCAATAAATCCGCCAATGCCAATCATGTGTAAACTTATCTTCCATTTGAGGTGGATGATTGAAGCCATGAAGACCGAAACAAAGGAAGCCAGCAAGAATTGCTGCAAAAGCGTGGGGGCCGCATAGCGATGCAGGATATAGTATCCAAAATAATAAAACAACGAGGCGGTAAACATTGGTACCAAACGCTCGCGCCGCTCTGAAACTTGAATTCCGGTTATCATTCGCTGGTAATAGAATACAGGTAACATGGCCAATGGGAAAAACAGGGTGGTTAAAGCCACAATTAGTAAAATGGCCCGTTTCCCTTCGGTTGGGAGTAAGGATAAATGGCTAAATGCCAAAATCATAAAAATACCTGCAACAGGCATAAATACCGGATGAAACAGATAGGTGACTGATTTAAATAATTTTGATGTCATGGTTTTAAAATAAACCACAAGGTAAAAAGTTTTTATGGGTTTCAAAAAACCGAATCAAAAAACGACGGTTTCTAGCGAAGCTCTTTACGAAGCCTGGCTACAGGAATCCCTAATTGTTCCCGGTATTTGGCCACGGTACGCCGTGCAATTTGGTACCCTTTTTCCTGGAGGATTTCGGTCAAACGCTCATCGGTGAGTGGCCGTTTTTTGTTCTCTCCCTGAATGGCTTCATCCAGGATGCTTTTAACCTCCCGGGCACTCACTTCCTCACCGCTAGTGGTTTGCATGGCCTCCGAGAAAAACGATTTTAACGACAAAATACCAAAATCGGTTTGTATGTATTTGCTGTTGGCTACCCTTGAGATGGTAGAAATATCAAGTCCGGTAACATCGGCCACATCTTTAAGAATCATGGGCTTGAGTTTCTTTTCATCACCATCGAGAAAATATTCTTTCTGATATTCCAGAATGGCCTCCATCGTCACTAATAACGTGGTTTGTCGTTGTTTGATGGCATCAATGAACCAACGGGCCGAATCCAATTTCTGCTTGACAAAGGTGATGGTTTCCTTATCCTGCCTGCTGCGTTTGGCTTTTTTCCGGGCCAAATCGCTCAACATCTCGGCATAGGTCCGGCTCACTTTTAATTCGGGGACATTTCGTTCATTCAGGGATAATTCCAAAATACCATCGTGGTTTTCGAGTACAAAGTCAGGAATAATCGGCCTACTTGTTTGATCGCGAGGGTCGGCATACCCGCCACCGGGTTTTGGATTTAGCCTGAGGATTTCGTCCAGCGCGGCTTTTAGCAAATCTTCGGTAATGTTTAGCTTGCTGATGATTTTATCGTAATGTTTCCGGGTAAATTCCATGAAATTATCGGCTAAAATCTGTTCTGCCAGATGCACAGCCGGATTATTTTTGTCGCGTTTCCGTATTTGTATTAACAGGCACTGCTGCAAGTTTAAAGCCCCAACACCAGGAGGGTCAAAATCCTGAATCACGGCCAGCACCTTTTCCAATTGCTCCATGTTGGTTTCAATGTTCAGGGCAAATGCCAGGTCATCAATAATTGCCTCTAAATCACGGCGCAGGTAACCATCGTCATCAATATTTCCAATAATGTATTCGGCCAGTTTACGTTCAAAATCAGTTAAAACCTGCAATCCGAGTTGGGCAATCAGGCTCTCGTGAAAAGTAGAGCCCACTGAAAAGGGGATATCTTTCCGTTCATCGTCTTTGGAATAATTGCTGGCTCTTAATTTATAGGATGGGGTATCATCATCGTTTGCCAGATATTCTTCGATAGAAAACTCTTCCGGCTCTTTTTCTTCTTTGGGCTCACCATCGTCGGCACTAAATTCACCCTCTAAATTTCCCTCTTCCAAAGCAGGGTTTTCTTCAATTTCTTTTTTGATACGCTGATCGAGCTGCATGGTAGGTATTTCGAGCAACTTGATAAACTGTATCTGTTGGGGTGAAAGTTTCTGTAAAAGTTTTTGTTGTAATCGCTGTTTTAACATGCCAAGTCCCTTTAATCGTTCAATAAAACAATTGGTTGCAATTTAGTGAAAAACCTTGATTTTACTGACATGAAAATAGAAGAATCCTTTATAAAACGAAAAGAGACTCACGATTGTTGCAAGTCTCTTTTTTTGAATTTATTTTGTTTGGAATTAATATTCTGCATTCTTTGGAGTGCGGGCAAAAGGAATCACATCGCGGATGTTGCCCATGCCGGTGACAAACAGCATCAACCGTTCAAAACCTAACCCGTAGCCGCTGTGCGGAACGGTTCCAAACTTACGGGTTTCGAGGAACCACCACATGTCCTTTTCCGGGATTCCCATTTCGTCAATACGGGCTTTCAGTTTTTCATAGCTCTCTTCGCGCTGCGAACCTCCGATGATTTCACCAATCCCCGGGAAGAGCACATCCATGGCACGGACGGTTTTCCCGTCTTCGTTCTGTTTCATGTAAAAGGCTTTTATCTCTTTTGGGTAATCGGTTAAAATGACCGGTTTTTTATAATGTTTTTCTACCAAAAAGCGTTCGTGTTCGCTTTGTAAGTCAATTCCCCAGGAAACCGGGTACTGGAACTGCCCTTTCTGATTGGCTTTTGAGTTTTTCAACACTTCGATGGCTTCGGTATAGCTTAACCGTACAAAATCGTTTTTGGTCACAAACTCCAGCTTTTCAATCAATGGCAAGTCGGAACGTTCGTTCTGTGGTTTTTGCTTTTCTTCTTCCAACAAACGGCTTTGTAAAAACTCCAGATCATCGTGGCAATTATCAAGTGCATATTGTACCAGATATTTGAGCATCTCCTCGGCTAAATCCATGTTGTCGGTAATGTCGTAAAAAGCCATTTCGGGTTCAATCATCCAGAACTCGGCCAAGTGGCGCGAGGTATTGGAATTCTCGGCCCGGAAGGTTGGTCCAAACGTATAAACTTCGCCCAATGCAAGGGCGGCCAGTTCGCCTTCCAATTGTCCTGAAACGGTAAGATTGGTCAGTTTGCCAAAGAAATCTTTGGAATAATCTACCTTTCCCTCTTCATTTCTTGGCAGTTTGTCCAAATCGAGTGTAGTTACCTGGAACATTTCACCGGCACCTTCGGCATCGGAACCGGTAATAATAGGAGAATGCATGTAATAAAATCCCTTGCCGTTAAAAAACTGATGGATGGCAAAGGCCATGGCATGGCGGATACGGAAAACGGCACTGAAGGTACTGGTACGGAATCGTAAATGTGCCTTCTCGCGAAGAAACTCCAAGCTATGTTTTTTTGGCTGCAAAGGATATTCATCAGGATTGGCCTCGCCCAACACTTCAATAGCGGAGGCGGCTATCTCCACTTTTTGCCCTGATCCCTGGCTTGCTATCAATGTCCCGGTAACGGAAAGGGATGCCCCGGTGTGAATTCTGCTTAAGATGGATTCATTGATTTGCTCAAGATCGGCTACTATCTGAATATTGTTAATGGTAGAGCCATCGTTTAAGGCAATAAAAGCAACATTTTTACTGCCCCGTTTGGTGCGTACCCAACCTTTTACACAAACTTTGCTGCCAAAGTCATCCGACTTGAGCACGTTCACAATTTTTGTTCTTTTCAATGTTTCCATAGCTATGTATCAATCAAAAAATAATCGGCAAAAATAATAATTAGTTGCAAGTTGCAAGATTTTGTTTCCAGATTTTATTAATCTGAAACCGGATGGTTGTTTTTAACAAAGATTGTTCAAACTACTTCCATTCCCATTCAAAACCTTCTTTGGTATCTTTGATGGCTACTCCCAAATCAGTTAATTGATTTCTGATCTTATCAGAAGTGCCCCAATCTTTATTCTTTTTGGCGTCTTGCCGAAGATTTAACAGGAAATTTATTAATTCTGCAGATAGTTTTCCTTCCCTTGGATTATCTTTACTTTCAGGCATCAACCCCATAATTTCAATCACAAAATCGGAGAATAATTGTTTCATTTGTTGCAAACTGGTGGCATCAAGCTTTTCCGTTCCTACTAATACCAGGTTTACCATTTTAACAGCCTCAAACAAATGGGAAATAAGGATCGGGCTGTTAAAATCGTCGTTTAAGGCCTGATAACATTTTTCACGCATGGCCGGAACATCAATGGTGGAACTGTCAGAAGGTTTTATTTTATCTAGTGTTTCTATGCCTTTCATCAATCGGTCCAGTCCTTTCTCGGCAGATTGCAGTGCTTCGTTTGAAAAATCAACCGTTCCGCGGTAATGGGCCATCAATATAAAAAAGCGGATGGTCATCGGGCTGTATGCCTGTTTCAGCGTGGCATGGTTTCCTGTAAATAACTCATTAAGGGTAATAAAATTTCCCAGCGATTTGCCCATTTTTTGCCCGTTGATGGTAATCATGTTGTTGTGCATCCAATACCGGACCGAACTTTTTCCATGAGCTGCCGTAGATTGGGCTATTTCAGCTTCATGGTGCGGGAATATTAAATCCATTCCCCCTCCGTGGATGTCAAAGGCCTCGCCCAGGTAACGGGTACTCATCGCGGAACATTCCATGTGCCAGCCCGGGAAACCTTCGCTCCATTCCGAGGGCCAGTGCATGAGGTGCTCGGGTGCCGCTTTTTTCCATAGGGCAAAATCAAAACTGTTATGCTTTTCACTTTGCCCGTCTAATTCGCGGGTATTCTCGTACAGTTCTTCCACCTTGCGGCCCGATAATTCGCCATAAGGATGTTTTTCGTTATATTTTAGTACATCAAAATACACCGAACCATTCGATTCGTAAGCAAACCCATTTTGTAAGATTTCACGTATCATGGTTTGCTGTTCAATAATATGGCCTGTGGCACGGGGTTCTATGCTGGGGCTCTTTATATTCAAAGCACGCATGTTTTCATGAAAACTTTCGGTAAAGCGGTGAACTACTTCCATGGGTTCCAACTGTTCCAACCGGGCTTTTTTGGCAATTTTATCTTCCCCCTCGCCTGCCAGTTCGTCGCTTAGGTGGCCTACATCGGTGATGTTGCGGACATAACGCACTTTATATCCCAGGTGCTGAAAATACCGGATGACCAAATCAAAGGTAATGTACGGGCGGGCATGCCCCAAATGGGCCTCGCCATAAACTGTGGGGCCGCAGACATAAAGCCCCAGGTGATTTGGATTCACTGGAATAAATTCTTCCTTCTTTCGCGTTAAAGTGTTGTAAATATAGATGGTAGGATGTGTCATGTCATTTATGGTTTTGAATCTGCAAAGCTAAAAATTATTCTGAACCTTTTTACTTGGGTGATCAACAATGTGAGGGTAAAAAGGCATGGGAAGCTGAAACAGATCAACAAAAAATGGAGACCTCATCGAAATGAGGCCTCCACTTACTTATTATTGGGAAAGATTCAAAGAAACTATGTGACAAAAACAAATTTAGTCCCAGAACTTCATTATTTTAAATTACCCGGCAGTATTCCACTTGTGTTGGCTGGTGCCAATTTTAAAGATTGATTTTCAAAATAATAGGTTCCTTCCCAGGTAAACTCATAGTCATAGTAATCGGTAGATTTGAACAGGAAGTTCACGCTGTCTATGCCGGGTTGGTATAAACTGCGCATGTCGAAAGAAACCACGCCGGTAAGCACATTATAAGAAGGATCGTTATTATTGTTATGCCGTAATTCCAAGATAAGTCGTCCCTCGTCATCCACGGTATCCTGGATAGGCTTTACCAAATTTATATAATGCGTTACACTACCACCATAATAACTAAAAACAACATTTAAATGGTATTCTGTTAACCAGATGGTGTTTTCATTCACACTTACGCCATCATTTCCAATACTGTCTTGGTTTTCTTCGGTTAATTGAATAATGTCTTTGGTCAAAACCCTATAAAGCTCTAAATACCCGGAATGAATCACGTTTTCAGTTTCTGAATCAATAGAAAAATAGGCCATTACGCGGGAACTATCTTCCAGTTCATCCGCCAGGTAATCTATTTGGCTGGGAACTAAGGTATCCCCGCTATCAAGCTCCACCACAAATCCCTGATTGTTGCTCATTGTTTCAATGTAGGTGCCGTAATTATACCAATAGGTCACCGAATCGTCATCACTGTTGCAAGATGTAAAGGCAAATCCCAGGCTCAAGGTAAATAAGGCAATAAAAGTAAATCGTTTCATATAGCGATAAATTAATAATTAGTTAAAAATACTTAGAATTTCAATTCTGTGTAGCTGTAACACCAGCATTACTCAGAATTTCACCCTTTTTGACGCTTTGCAGATGTTTGAAACCTTTATTTAGTTGCTTGTGAAGTGAGAAATATTTTCAAAATAAAGTGCGCTGTTGTTTGCTTCTGAGTTTAGATCACTGATATTGTATTAGCTACAACGTGTTAAGTTGAAAGTCTGTTAATCATAGTTGAATATTTAATGTAAGGGCAAACAAAAAGCAACTTCTCGTAAAACAGAATCTTATTAGATACCTTAATTCCGCAGGTATAAAATGAAAAGTCAAAAAAATGAAAGATTTAGTCGCACTGCGACTTGCGGATTTAAGGAGATAATCCAAAAATATACAAATGAAGAAGGATATATATAAAAGAGGCTGCCTCATTTGGGGCAGCCTCTTTTATATATATCTAATTTTTAATGAACTATAGAGTACGTTTTACTTCCACTTGTTCGTAAGCTTCCACAATGTCACCCACTTTTACATCGTTGAACCGCTCGATGTTCAAACCGCACTCATAACCGGAGGCCACCTCTTTGGCGTCATCCTTAAAGCGTTTGAGCGATCCAAGCTCTCCGGTGTAAACCACAATTCCATCGCGGATAACCCGTACTTTCGAGGTACGTTTCACTTTTCCATCGCGGACATAACATCCGGCAATAGTACCCACTTTGGTTATCTTGAAAACTTCGCGTACTTCAATGGTAGCAATAATCTCCTCTTTTATTTCTGGTGAAAGCATTCCTTCCATAGCGTCTCTTACCTCATTGATGGCATCGTAAATAACGGAATACAAGCGGATATCGATTTCTTCTTTTTCGGCCAATTTACGGGCAGCCATAGATGGGCGCACCTGGAACCCGATGATAATAGCATCGGAAGCTGCAGCAAGTAACACATCCGACTCGGAGATTTGACCCACAGCTTTATGTTTTACATTTACCTGTATTTCTTCGGTTGAAAGCTTGATTAATGAATCGGACAATGCTTCGATAGATCCATCCACGTCACCCTTCACAATGACATTCAATTCCTGGAAGTTTCCAATAGCAATCCGGCGTCCGATTTCGTCCAGAGTAATGTGTTTCTGGGTACGTAACCCCTGTTCCCGGGCAAGTTGTTGACGGCGGTTGGCAATTTCTTTGGCTTCACGGTCGCTTTCCATCACATTGAATTTATCACCTGCCTGTGCTGCACCGCTTAAGCCGAGCACTTGAACCGGGGTTGATGGCCCAGCTTCTTTAACCAGTTCATTCCGTTCATTGTACATTGCCTTCACGTGGCCCGTATGGTTTCCGGCTAACAGAATGTCGCCAATTTTAAGAGTCCCGCTTTGAACCAAAATGGTAGTCACATAACCACGCCCTTTGTCCAGCGAAGCTTCAATAACGGTACCTAATGCTTTTTTATTGGGGTTTGCCTTAAGGTCGAGCATTTCAGCTTCCAGCATTACTTTATCAAGTAATTCGGAAATATTTAACCCCTGCTTGGCCGAAATATCCTGCGATTGGTATTTGCCGCCCCATTCCTCAACTAAAAGGTTCATATTGGCCAATCCTTCTTTAATTTTTTCGGGGTTAGCTCCGGGTTTATCAACTTTATTGATAGCAAATACAATGGGAACCCCAGCAGCCTGAGCATGGTTAATGGCTTCAACGGTTTGGGGCATGATACTGTCGTCAGCAGCTACAATAATGATGGCCACATCGGTAACTTGAGCTCCACGGGCACGCATGGCTGTAAATGCCTCGTGTCCAGGAGTATCCAAGAAGGTGATCCGTTTGCCATCTTCAGTAGCAACGCTATAGGCTCCAATATGTTGGGTAATTCCACCGGCCTCACCAGCAATTACATTCGCTTTACGGATGTAATCAAGTAACGATGTTTTACCATGGTCAACGTGACCCATTACGGTAATAATCGGAGGGCGGGGTACCAAATCTTCCTCAGAATCTTCTACCTCTTCAGCAATAGACTCAAGGAGTTCGGCACTTACAAATTCAACTTTGTAGCCAAATTCATCTGCTACCAGCGACATGGTTTCAGCATCAAGCCTTTGGTTGATAGAAACAAAGAGGCCCAGGTTCATGCAAGTTCCGATTACCTCGGTAACTGCCACATCCATCATGTTGGCCAGTTCGTTTACCGAAACAAACTCAGTCACTTTGAGGATGTTCTTTTCAGCCTCCATCTTAGCCATTTCCTCTTGAGCCTTGTGGCTATACAACTCGCGTTTATCGCGCCGGTGTTTTGATCCTTTACTTTTCCCTTTGGTAGCGGTTAACCGGGCTAAGGTATCTTTAATCTGCTTTTGTACATCTTCTTCGTTAACCTCTTTTTTAATCAGCCGCTTTTTTCCACCTTTCTTTTGTTGCTGCTGTTGCTGTGACTGAGGAACGGCTTGTTTCAATTTTTTATTCGGATCCTGACCCGCCCCGGTTTGTTCTTGGGCTACTTCAACTTTATCTTTTCTGATCCGTTTTCTCTTTTTCTTTTTGCGGTCTTCTTCTGAAAGAGGGGCACCTGGTTTATCTTTTCTCGGTTCTGTTGGCAATTCAATTTTCCCAATTACGGTAGGGCCCGAAAGGCGCTCCACTTTGCGTTGGATAAAGTTTGAATCTTCATGTTGCGAGGTTGATGGAGCCTCTTCAGTTGTTTCATCGGAAGGTTTGCGGACAACTTCCCTATCACGGCGTTCTTTGGCTTTTTCTTCTTTCGATTTCTTTGCCGGGCGGGTTTTTTGGTTTAGTAAAGCTAGGTCGATTCTTCCCACCACTTTTACATCTTCCAATTGTTCTACCTGAGTTTTTATTTCCCCAATTTCTTCTTTTTGTGATGCAGTGGCGGTTTCTGCTTTATCTTCGGGAACTACTGGTTTTTCTTCAACCGGAACAGGTCTTTCCTTTTTAGGCTCATGCTTGTGAACCGATTCTGTTTTCTTGGGCTCAGCCTCTTTGATTTTTTCAATTTTTGATGGGTGAACCACAGGTTTTGTTTTTTTAGGTTCCAAGTCGATTTTGCCAATCACTTTTACCTTTACTTCGTCCACCACCGTTTCAATTTTCTCGATAGGCTCTTCTTTTGGAGCGGGTTTATGAATAGGTTTGTGTTCCTTTTCAATAGGTTTATGACTGCTCAGGTCTTTAAGTAAAACCTCATCGGGTTCATTATCCTGATCATCCTCTGAATCTTTAAACTCTGCATCAATGCTTACAGATTCTTGCTTACCGCGATGGATTCCTAACTCCAATTTTGCCGATTCTTCTTTTACACGGATATCGGTACTATACTCTTTTAAGAGCATGGCATATAAATCGGAGGTAATTTTTGTGTTTGGATTGGCATCGATAGTAATTCCCTTTTTATGAAGGAATTCCACAATTGTGCTTATCCCTACATTAAACTCCCTGGCAATTTTGCTGAGTCGTGTTACTTTACTCGAGTCTGTCATTTCTTGACCTTTTCTTTTTACTTAACCTAAATTTGAACCTTACATATCTCCTTACTGACCAAGCGTTTTTATTCGAACTCGGCCCTAAGGACTTTAATCACATCTTTGATGGTCTCTTCTTCTAAATCGGTACGTTTCACCAAATCTTCAATGGAGAGGTCGAGAACGCTTTTGGCAGTGTCGCAACCAATGGCTTTCAATTCGTCTAATACCCAGTTTTCAATTTCATCAGTAAATTCGTCCAAATCCACATCTTCATCGTCTTCAGCTGTTTCGCGGTAAACATCTATTTCGTAGCCGGTCAGTTGGCTGGCCAGTTTAATGTTCGACCCCCCTTTACCAATGGCTAACGACACTTGGTCGGGTTGTAAATAAACATCAGCACGTTTGTCGGTTTCGTTCAGCTTAATAAGCGAAACTTTTGCAGGGCTTAATGCCCTCTGAATATAAAGTTGGGTGTTGTTGGTAAAGTTGATGACATCGATATTTTCGTTCTTCAATTCACGGACAATGCCATGAATCCGCGAACCTTTCATTCCCACACATGCCCCAACCGGATCCACCCGCTCATCGTACGATTCAACAGCTACTTTTGCTCGTTCGCCCGGAATCCGTTTGATGTTTTTAATGGTTATAAGGCCATCAAATATTTCCGGGACCTCCATTTCAAAAAGACGTTCCAGGAAGATGGGGCTGGTTCTGGAAAGTACGATTAAAGGAGTGCTGTTTCGCATTTCAACCCGCACAACTACTGCACGCACAGAATCCCCTTTTCTGAAATAATCGGACGGTATCTGTTCTGTTTTTGGTAAGATGAGTTCATTTCCCTCATCGTCCACCACCATAATCTCTTTCTTCCAAACCTGATAAACTTCGCCGGTAACAATTTCACCAATACGGTCTTTGTATTTTCCGTAAATATTGTCTTTTTCAAGTTCCAATATCCTGGAGGTAAGGTTCTGGCGAAGAGCCAAAATCGCTCTGCGACCGAAATCGGCCAGTTTAACCTCATCGGTTACATCTTCGCCCACTTCGTAATCATTGTCTATCCGTTTGGCCGAGGTCAATGAAATCTGGGTGTTTGGATCTTCCATTTCGTCATCGGCCACAACTTCACGGTTTCTCCATATTTCAAAGTCCCCTTTGTCAATATTGATGATAATGTCGAAGTTTTCATCGGTGCCGAAACGCTTAATTAAAACGTTCCTAAAAACATCTTCCAATACCCTCATCATGGTTGGTCTGTCAATGTTTTTCAGATCCTTAAACTCCGAAAACGTGTCTATCAAATTCAAATTTTCCATCTCAATTTTATTTAACTCCCGTTAAAATATAATTATTTCTTTTACCGATTTTATTAATGCAAAACCAATCAACTCTTCTTTTTCAACCAAAACAGCCCTTTTGGCTCCTTCAGGTTTTTCTTTTGCAGTGTAGTTTAAGGTAAAACCCTCTGCGTTTACAGCCTTAAGTGTTCCCTTAATTTTAGTCCCCACGTTAAACAAAACCTCCACAGTCCTACCGATTGTTTTCTGGTATTGCCCCATCACCTTAAATGGGTAGCCAATCCCTGGTGACGAAACTTCTAAGGCAAAATCTTCTGCTTCCCTATCTAAAGAATGTTCAACATGACGGCTTATTTCAACACATTGGTCAATGCTAATACCTTGAGGAGTATCTAAATAGATGGTAATGTGGTTGTGGGCATCCACCTTCACCTCAACCAGAAACATTTCCGTTCCCTGGATATTTTCAGTTACCAATTGTTCAATTTTCAACGCATCAATCATAGTATCTTCAATAAAACAGGGGACTTCCGGTCCCCTGATGTGTTCTGCCCCACAATTATTGCCGCAAAAGTAGCATAAAATATCACAAGTGCAAAATATTCGCTTGAAAATTAATGGTTTTAGTCTAAAACAGGCTTGTTGAATGCACTGTCTTTTAATGAAATTGATAATTTCTTTGAAACAAAAGCCCTTTCTTGAAGGATTGTTTTATTTTAGCAAGATATTCAAAATTCTGATGATACTTTTCGATTCAACAATTCCGCTTAATAAAAAGAAAATTGTCAATGACCCGGTGTATGGGTTTATAAATTTTCCTGCTTATCAGGTGTTCGATGTGGTTGAACATCCTTGGTTTCAGCGTTTGCGCCGGATAAAGCAACTGGGAATGACAGACATGGTTTATCCGGGTGCCCGCCATACAAGGTTCCATCATGCGTTAGGGGCGACCCATTTAATGGCTACAGCATTGGAAGTGTTACAGTTTAAAGGTCATTCCATTTCAAAGGAGGAGGCAGAGGGAGCCATTTTGGCTATTTTGATGCACGACATTGGGCATGGCCCGTTTTCACATGCGTTGGAGCACCAAATTGTTAATGTCAGGCACGAACAATTATCCCGATTGTTTATGGAGCGGTTGAATCGGCAAATGGATGGAGCCTTGCAACTGGCCATTGATATTTTTACCAATCAATATTCCAAAAAATTTTTACATCAATTGGTTTCGAGCCAGTTGGATGTCGATCGTCTCGATTATTTAAGGCGCGACAGCTTTTTTACCGGAGTTTCTGAAGGGGTCGTCAGCTCCGACCGCATCATTAAAATGCTTGATGTGGTCGATGATCAATTGGTAGTGGAGCAAAAAGGCATCTATTCCATTGAAAAATTCCTAATTGCCCGTCGTTTAATGTATTGGCAGGTTTACCTTCATAAAACGGTTCATGCTGCTGAACAATTGGTTTTGAGCATCTTAAAGAGAGCCAAACAATTAACCCAACAAGGAAATGATCTGTTTGGTACCCCCGCTTTCAATTATTTTTTACAAAACCAACCTTCGTTTGAAGATTTTGAAAATGATTCTCCGGTTTTGGAAGGGAAGAACACTCTGGAACTTTTTGCCCTCTTGGATGATGACGATCTGGTTTCGGCCATAAAAGTATGGGCACAACATCCTGACAAGGTACTTTCTAAACTCTGCACCAATTTTGTAAACCGTAAACTTTTCAGAAATATAGTTCAAGATCAACCTTTTGATCCCCAACTGATCCATCAAATCAAACAAAAAGTGGCCCAGTTGTATCAAATCACCGATGAGGAGGCCAATTATTTTGTTCTTTCCGACACCATTGAAAATAGTGCATACAAACAAGCATCGGATAAAATCCTGATTAAAGAAAAAGACGGAACATTAACAGAAATTGTCAATGTATCGGACATGCTCAATATAAAAGCCTTATCGACTACAGTAAGCAAGTATTTCCTGTGTTACCCAAAGGAAATCACTTTTTAGGATTCTTTGACGGGATTCTGTGAGGTTTCAATGTAATAAATACGAAATATTCGGGTTTGTTTTATAGCTTTGCGCAAATTTTATTCAAACGTGGTTATGGAGTTTACAGCAAATCAGATTGCCGGGTTTTTAAATGGCAAGGTAGAAGGAAATGGCGAGGTAAAAGTGAGCAATGTGGCTAAAATTGAGGAAGGAATTCCCGGAACATTGGCTTTTTTAGCAAATCCCAAATATATGGCTTATATTTATTCCACCGATGCCTCCATTGTATTGGTGAATGATGGATTCAGACCCGAAAAACCCATTAAAGCCACCCTTATTTATGTAAACGATGCCTATCATGCTTTTGCTTCGCTCCTTGAGTTGGTGGCACAAGCCATGTATGAACCTAAACTGGGGATTGAACAACCCAGCCATATTCATCCAACGGCAACCTATGGCACCGATATTTTTGTAGGGGCCTTTGCTTATATTGGAAAGAATGTAAAAATTGGAAAGAATGTAAAAATTTACCCACAAGTTTATATTGGCGATAATGTGACGATTGGCGATAATTGCACTTTCTATGCCGGGTGTCGGATATATCATGATTGTAAGTTGGGAAGTTATATTACCATTCACTCAGGGGCTGTTATTGGAGCCGACGGTTTTGGTTTTGCCCCAACAGACACTGCCAATTATAAAAAGATACCACAAATAGGCAATGTCATTCTCGAAGATTTTGTAGAAATTGGGGCCAACAGTACCATAGATAGGGCTACTATGGGTTCAACCCATATCCGGAAGGGAGTAAAACTGGATAACATGGTGCATATTGCCCACAATGTAGAAGTAGGTGAAAATACGGTAATGGCTGCTCAATGCGGTATTGCAGGGTCGTCTAAAATAGGAAGCGATTGCATGTTTGGAGGACAAATTGGCGTGGCTCCTCATATTTCTATTGCTAAAGGTACGAAGCTTGGAGCCAAAAGTGGGGTAAATTCAACGGTTAGAACAGAGAATTCTACCTTGATTGGGGCTCCAGTTCAGGAATATTCCGAATGGGCCAAATCATACGTTCATTTCAGGAACTTTCCAAAAATTGTAAATAAACTGAATGCACTCGAAAAAGAGGTCGAAGAATTAAAAAAGAATCAAAAATAAAGTGTAAGAGGAAGACATTTCTAATTGTGTTACCAAAACATAGATAATAAAAATGCCCGCTATCTGCGGGCATTTTTATTATATCCAACAAGTGATTATTGCTTAACCACTCTTTCAGTTCTCATGTTGTTATATTGGTCGATGATAGTAATCAAATAAACACCCTTGCTCAAGCTTTCAGTTGAAATTTCTTGACGGTTGTTGATTTTGTTAACTGTCATTACTTGTTGGCCCAATACATTGCTTACAACAATTTGTGCAGCTTTTTCAGCATTGTTGATAACCAATGTTCCATTGAATGGGTTCGGAGCGATAGTAACAGCATTTAGATTAATATCAGAAACACTTACTTCATGAACCCAAACATCATCTAAGGTTACATCTGTAGTGGTAAGTTCTAATAAACGATCACCACCAACTTGATCACCAGTATCCCAGTTACCATTAATAAAGTATTTGTATTTAATTCCAGTAGTATTTTCTGGCATTTGTACAGTAACAGTATAGATTCCATCACCATTTTCATCGCTCATCATAAGTGATTCGCCGGTATTTGGCATATCCCAACCCCAAGTTTCACCTGCACCATTAGCAAAACTACCAGTTACAAATACTGAATCTGTTCCAGCCACAAAATAATTAGGATCTAAAATTGGTTGAGCCATGTTAATGTTGAAGGTAACTTTAACACCTTTGCTTAATTCAATATCATCAAAATAATAGGTTCCGGCAGCATCAACTCCAGCATTGAAGAAAAGAACCACCTTGTCATAAACACCAGTAGTAGCACCATCAAAATTCCATTTAATAGTTTCCCAAGCATTAGCTACGGTATTCTTTTCCCATACTTCTTTTGGTGCAGCACCACTTGAAGATTCAAGTTTGAAGAGGATTGGAGTTTTAACAGCAGGCATATACACTTGCATTGAGAAAATACTATTAACTGATAAATCAAGAGGTTCAGTTAATTGGATTAAGCAACCTGCCCAAGCATTGCCAGCTTCTTTATCGTGTTGTGCCACTTTAGCACTGGTGTTGTTGCCACCCGAGAATGGGTTGTCAACAATTGCAGTAGTTGATGACCAGCTTGAAATTGCAACTTCGGTTTCAAAATCAATTGGAAGGGCAACGACTTGTTGCTTCGGGCTTACCAATGGGAAAATAGCTTGATCAATATCCAATCCCCAAGAGCTACCATCTAAGAAACTATACCATCCGCTTCCATCACCCCACAATTCCCAAGCATCTACACCGCCATCACCTTCAGTAGTTGAAATAAGTCCAAAACCATCGGTAATGTCAGCAAATTCAATACCAACAGCAAATTCACCAGAAACTTCAACTGGGGTATCAAAAATAACTGAGTACCAGAAATCACCAGCTTCGCCAACTTCGGTTGAAGTTACCTGAGCAAATGGTATCTCCATACTAGCTAATGCAGTAGTTGGTCCACCATCAAACCCATAAACAGCAAATTTTAGGTTGCCATCAGTGATTTCTTGGGCACCAATCCATAACATAACACCTTCTACCATATAGGTTTCCGCACCACTGTTAAAATGTTGAGCTTTACCAATATCTCCATATCCATTGGCTCCACAAACATAACCTTCTGATGCAGTGTAAAGTGTAGGTGTTCCAGTCTCAAAACTTGCTGGAACCAAGGTGTCTGTAATGTCAGACTCTCCTTTAAGAACGCTCGGAAAATCCATTACAAATTTTTTGTTTGTGTTTACGGCCGCCTTTTGGGCAAACCCAACTGTCACAAAAACAACTAAACTTAACAATAAAGTAAATTTTCTCATAATAAGTAGGTTTTTAATTAAAAAATAATTGATTATTTGAGCAATTACATTGCAATAAGTAAAGATACTAATTTAATGCTACGGGCAATCTTTTTTTTGCTAAAATATAGTTAAAGAACTATCAAACGGCTACTTTTTAATGATTAACTATAAAAAAAGAGTGATTTCAATTCAATGAAATCACTCTTTTTTTAAGAATATATTATGTTTTAGAGAATCAACATGGCATCACCATAAGTACCAAATCTATATTTTTCTTTTATTGCTTCATTATAAGCCTCAAATAACAAATCATATCCTGCAAAGGCAGAAACCATCATAAGTAATGTTGAAAGAGGCAGGTGAAAGTTGGATATCATCCTTGAAGCTACACTAAATTCATAAGGTGGAAAGATGAATTTATTTGTCCAGCCATCATAAGGTTTCAAATATCCATAAGTAGAAACCGAACTTTCGAGGGTACGCATCACTGTAGTGCCTACAGCACATACATGTTTCCGCTTATCTTTGGCCCCATTAACAATATCTACTGCTTGATTGCTGATGATAATCTGTTCCGAATCCATTTTATGTTTGGTCAAATCCTCAACATCTACACTTCGGAAGTTCCCTAATCCAACGTGCAGCGTCACTTCAGCAAAATGGATTCCTTTAATTTCAAAACGCTTTAACAACTCACGGCTAAAGTGAAGCCCTGCTGTTGGAGCTGCTACGGCCCCTTCATGCTTAGCAAAAACAGTTTGATAGCGATCTTTGTCTTCGGGCATCACATCGCGTTTGATAAATTTTGGAAGCGGTGTTTCGCCTAGTTCATAAAGATTCTTTTTGAATTCCTCATAAGGTCCGTCGTAAAGAAACCGCAGGGTCCTTCCGCGGCTGGTGGTATTATCTATTACTTCGGCAACCATCATATCATCGTCGCCAAAATAGAGTTTGTTACCAATTCTTATTTTGCGCGCAGGATCGACTAAGACGTCCCACAACCTTTGCTCCCGGTTTAATTCACGGAGAAGAAAAACTTCGATTTTTGCGCCGGTTTTTTCTTTGTTTCCGTACAGCCGGGCTGGAAATACCTTTGTATTGTTAAAGACTAAAACATCTTCTTCGTTAAAATAATCGATGATCTCTTTAAAAACAAGGTGTTCAATTTTACCGGTTTGCCTATCAACAATCATAAGCCTGGATTCATCTCTATTTTCGGCCGGATGTAATGCAATCAGGTTTTCAGGAAGCTTAAAATTAAACTGAGATAATTTCATATATGTTTTGTAATAATTACGAGGTGGCTTTTACGTATCATTTTCAAGTTGGTTGCAAATTTTTTATAATTTTTTCAAATTCTAAAATTTCATAGGCATTTTCAACCAAATATTCTCCAATTTTTGTTCTCCGCAAATCGTGCAAATATGCTCCAGAATTCAAGGCTACACCAATATCGCGGGCTAGAGATCTAATATATGTACCTTTGCCACAGACCACTCTTATACCTAGCAATGGAGGTTGATAGCTTACTAATTCTAGCTCATAGATGACAATTCTGTTGGGTTTTAGTTCAAATTCCTTTCCTTTCCGGGCGATTTCATAAGCTTTTTTCCCATCTATTTTCTTTGCAGAAAAAATGGGGGGCAACTGATCTTGCTCTCCTATAAACTGAGCCAACACTTTTTGAATTAACTCCTTTGTGATATGAACTGTTGAAAAAAAACTATCTTCTTCCGATTCACGATCAAACGAAGGCGTGGTTGCTCCAATTTTTAACGTAGCGACATATTCTTTGGTTTGTGCCTGATAGGTGTCAATCATTTTTGTTTTTTTTCCTGTACAAACAATCAACAAACCTGTAGCAAGGGGATCTAGTGTTCCTGCATGGCCCACCTTAATATTTTTTATATTTAACTGCTTTTTAATTAAGTACCGTACTTTATTCACAATATCGAACGAGGTCCAGGTCAATCCTTTATCAAACAACAACACTTCTCCTTCTAAAAAATTCATCACACGATTGTTAAGTTAATCTTTAAAAGCAGTAAAATCAGTAAAGTTAAACCTATGGCGATACGATAATATCCGAAGGCCTTGAACCCATATTTTGTGAGGAATGCAATAAAGAATTTAATGGCCAGCATGGCAACCACAAAGGCCACCAGATTTCCGACAATCAACAAATGGATGTGATCAACGGTAAAAACATGATACCCTTTCAACAACTTGTATGCCGATGCAGCGAACATAGTAGGTACAGCAAGGAAAAATGAAAATTCCGCAGCATTTTTACGGGTGAGCTTTTGTGCCATCCCCCCAATAATGGTTGCCGCCGACCGAGATACGCCGGGAATCATAGCAATCACCTGAAAAAAGCCAATAAAAAGTGCTTTTTTTGTTCCGATTTCCTGGTTGTCAGTCGTTTTTTGGAACCATTTATCCACAAAAAGCAACACGATACCGCCCAAAAATAAAGAGATGGACACTACCAGAACACTTTCTAATAGCATGTCAATAGCATCGCTTAATAAAAACCCGAAAACGGCAGCAGGTAAAAAAGCAATGAAAAGCTTTTTATAAAAATCAATGGTTTGAAAAAAACGCTTCCAGTACAAAACAATTACTGACAGGATAGCCCCAAACTGGATATTGACAATAAAGGCATTTAAAAACTCACTGGGGGGAATCCCCAATAATTTAGTGGCAATTATCATGTGACCTGTTGAAGAAATGGGCAAAAACTCGGTAATCCCCTCAACTAATGCAATGATAATAGCTTGTAATATGCTCATAAATAAAAATTTAGTGCGAATAACAACTCATTCTTATTTTATTTGGCAGTAAGAGTTGTTTCGATTTTAATGCTATTTTTTTAACTCGAAAAAACTGATAACTATTTTTTTACTATTCTTAGGGTTTCTTTAAAATGGCATAGATTTCAAACACAAAACCACCAAAAACAAGCATGGGTGCCAAAGTTATTCTTTGGAAATTAAACATTGACTCATTAAAGACATTGGGATCATTTGAACGGCCACCGGCCATTAATATAAACCCTATTACAATAGCAATAAGGCCTATGCCCATTAAGATATAGTTGCTTTTATCTAAAGCAAAGCCTACTTTGTTGTTTTCGTTAGAACTGCTCATTTTCAATTATTTTAAAAATATAAATCGTTATTCCTTAATCGTAAATATTTATTCACTGCAAACCATGTTGAAATATACACCATTAACATTCCAGCAACAAATACCGTTGCAAAAAGAATGGCAATGGTATCAATATCGTTCAATAGCGCTAATTCAGGAAGCTGTACTTCAATTAGATATATGGTTCCGCCTAACAAAAGGTAGGTAATAATAATGCTATAAAAGGCATGTATCATTCCTTTGGCCAAAAAAGGCGCCCTGACAAACCGGTGGGTGGCACCTACCAACTGCATGGTTTTAATTAAAAACCGCCGTGCATACACAGTAAGACGGATGGTATTATTAATTAAAGTGAGTGAAATGAGCAGCATGATACCGGCAAAGATCAACAATATGAAAGTAATTTTTTTGATGTTTTGATTGACCATTTCGACCAACGATTTTTGATAGGCGACTTCTTTTACCAAAGGAAATTGTGCAATCACCTGTTCAATCTTTACCAGGCTATCGGTGTTGGCATACTCGGCGAACATCCGGACATCAATGGATGGATGCAAGGGATTATAACCCAGAAAAGCAATAAAATCTTCACCAAGATCCTCTTGCAACTCTTTGGCGGCCCTTTCTTTAGTAATGTATTCCGTAGATTTTACAAACGGAGAAGCATCTAAGTTCTTTTGAATCCGGATCATATCTACCTCGCGGATGTTATTATCAAGTATCACGGTAAAACCAATATTTTCCTTCACGTGGCGGGAAATTTTGTTGGCATTCAGTAAAAACAGGCCCATGATTCCAATGATAAACAATACCAAAGAGATGCTTATGATTGAAGTTACATAGGAACTCCTGAGTTTCCGCTTCGAGATAGTTGCTTCCCTTCTATTCATATCACTTAGTAAACTAGCAGATATTATGATTTGACCCGTTTCCGTTGTTCCAAGTACCATTGTACACCAACACCTACGATCATTAAAATCAAAATAATGGCACTAATGATGGATAGTATATTTCCAACGGCGTATCCTTTTGGATCGAATTTCCATTCAATTTCGTGATTCCCTTGTGGGATGACCATCGCCCTTAAAACGTAGTTTGCCCTGAAATATTCTGCGGGTTTTCCATCAATATAAACATTCCATCCTTTAGGGTAATAAATTTCAGAAAACACCGCGGCCTGCTCCCGCAAGGTTTTTGAGGTAAACTTCAAATAGTTTGGTTTGTAAACTTCTAACTTGATGGTTGCCGTAGAATCATAAACGATTGCTGATGGCAACTGATCGGCAAACTTTTTATCAACAACAGCTTCTGTTTTTGGGTCGAACGAACCTAGGGCGGCTATTTCTTTATCGGCATCATCCACTTGTTTGATGGATTTTACAAACCAGGCATTTCCTAACGAGCCAGAATTATATATTGGGAAACTTTCGGGGCTCACGATGATGTATTTTGTATTGAGCATGTTTAACACCGGTTGCGATGCTACAGCCCCATAAATATTGTCCTGGTTCTGATTCTGCAGGTTCTTAACGATGTCTTGGATTTCGTTAAAGATGTGAAAATCAATCAACTCCTGATACCTGCGCATTTTGGCTCCATGATAACCACCAATAGATTTATGGTAAAAGCTGGTAGTGGCATCATTAAACGTACTTACAGTTAAGTTTAAAACCCTGAAATCCGGATCTTTATCTTTTAGTAAATATTGGTCGGCTTGGGTGGGAGCAAATTCCTGTTGAACCGCTTTCTGGTTTACAAAACTATCGTTATTCAGATACCGCTTATTTACAGGCCACATATCAAGCAGCAACAAAAGAATGAGGGCTGGATATAAATAATTAGCACTTATTTTCTTTTCATAACCCATCCAAACAAGGATGGCTGTTAAAAGGACGAATAGTAAGGAACGGAAGGCATCATTGCGCAAAAGCATTTGGCGGTCGGCCCGAAGGGCATCTACCAATACTTGCTGCATCCCCGCATCGGAAGGGGCGGCATAGGAATAGATTCCTGAAAAGAGGATGAAGAAAAAGCTTAATCCACCTGTTATTCCAAACGCCCAATACAACGATTTTTTAAATTCTTTAGCGGCCAATTCCCCTGAAAAGACTTTAGCAACTGCTAAAATGGCAAGCAGAGGCATGGTAAACTCCGCAATAACCAGGGTCATTGAAACAGTACGGAATTTATTGTACCCGGGGAAATAATCGAGAAACAGATTGGTTAAGAAACTAAAATTATGCCCCCAACTTAGCAAAATACTTAAAACTGTTGCCGATAATAACCACCATTTGATGGGGCCTTTAACCACAAAAAGCCCTAAAATAAAAAGGAAACAGATGATGGCACCCACGTAAACGGGACCTGAGGTGGAAGGCTGTGTTCCCCAATACATGGGGAGCTGTTTGACCACCTTTTTGGCATACGTTTTTCCTTGTGCCTGTTCAAAAAGTTTGTATGTTTCTGAGTTTTCATTTAAACTACCTGAGGATGATCCCCCTTTAAAATTCGGAATTAAAAAGGTAAATGTTTCATCAATCCCATAGCTCCAGCCGGTGGCATAATCTTTATCGAGCCCCGAGGTCTGGTTGTTTTGATCGTGTGTTAGTTCAGAGGCTCCCCGGATGGAGTATTTTCCATATTCGTAAGTCAGGTAGAGAACCGAAGCATTAATCCCAATTGCTAGGGCTAACCCGGCAAAAGTGGCTCCCACGCTTTTTGCAAATCCAACCAATTCTTTGTTTTTGAAGCTTTTATACAACCAAAAAATTCCAAAGATTAAAAGAATCAAAAAGGTATAATAAACAATCTGCATGTGGTTGGTCTGAATCTGAAGGGCAAGAAAGAATGCCATAAGCAATGCCCCTTTGATGGGTTTTCGATCAAACGATAAAAACACCCCGGCTATTATTGGAGCCATGTAACCAATGGCGATGGCTTTTGAAATATGCCCGGCGGCCAAAATGATGAAAAAATAGGATGAGAAACCAAAAGCAACCGCACCAGCCACTGCCAACCAGGGTTTCACTCTAAAAACCAGCAGAGCCAAATAAAACCCTAACAAGTAAAAAAACACATGCGAAACGGGTTCCATTAAATGGAGTTTTAAAATAGGGCTAAATTTGGTGATGATATTTTTTTCATTTGGTGTGTTGATTAGGTAAGTCGGCATCCCCCCAAACATACTGTTGGTCCAAAGGGATGTTTCACCCGTGGAATTCTTAAAATTGCGGACTTCTTCCGATGCCCCTTTCCAGGTATTGGAATCGTGGCCGTTGAGAGTCTTATTTTGCAAAACCGGGCTAAAATAAATTATAGAAATGACCACAAAAAACACAATGGCCAACACATGGGGCAATGCCTTATTGATAATACCTTTGTACATACATGACTATTTTAAAATGCAAACATAGGATTTTTTCTTTTTTAAATAAACCTTATAAATGAAATACTAAGAGTTTAATAGGTTTGTTAATGAAAATCCGATGGGTATTTATAATTTAGCCGATAAAATAATTGAATGACAATTTATAAGAATATACACATTTTCACACGTGAAAGCACTTATGCAAGTGCTTTGCTGGAGAGCTGGAGTAATAATTTAAATTTATCTGGAAACCTGATTGTCTTCAGAGATAAAAAAAATATAAAATTCAAGTATTCTGATGTTTATGATGATAAAATTGTTTATATAAGTAATTTCTTTAAATTCTTAATATTTCTCACACCCCAACTATTTAGATCAAAGCGGATAATATTTCATTTCCTGCCGATTGGCCCATCCTTATTATTTTGGATGTTTTTTCCTCGATTATTGAAAAAATCTGTTTGGAGCGTCTGGGGAGGTGATGTGTATCATTATATGATTGCCACACAAAAGAGGAGTTCTCGTGTTTGGGAAAGTTTACGGAGAATAATAATTCCGAAAATACCTGAAATAACAGCTCTAGTAAAGGAGGATTTTGAAGCGGTTGTGAAACACTATAAATCAACTGCTGAATACAAGTACACTTTTTATTTTGTCCCTTTGGATTATAATTATTTGAATTTGATTTTAACAAAAAAACCAGAAAGCAAAAAAAAAAGGATTTTGATAGGAAATAGTGCGGTTGCAACAAATAACCATCTTGAAGTTTTCAATGAGCTACGATTTTTAAATGATCAACCAGTAGAAATAATTGTTCCATTATCGTATGGAAATGAAGGTCATTATGTGGAAAATATAATTAACGATGGTAAAAGAATATTTGGTGATCAATTTATTCCTTTAACTCAGTTCATGCCAGCAAATGAATACTCTGATTTGCTTGTTAGTATTGATGTTGCAGTTATGAATCAGGTGCGTTCACAGGGCTTGGGTAATGTTTTACCATTATTATACCTTAAGAAAAAGGTATATTTGCGAAGTGATTCCTCATCGTTTAAATTTTTAAAACGAATAGGCTGTACTATTTTTGATACGTTGGAGTTAAAAAATCAAACCTTTGAAGATATTTTTACCGGTCATGATTTTACTAAAAACCATAAAATTATTGAAAGAGAAATGTCGAAAGAGAGATGTGCAGAAGTATGGAAACAATATGTAGAATCCTAAAATTTTCATTATGATAAATGTTACTAAAACATATTTGCCTAATAAAGATAAATACAAAAGCTATATCGACCAGATATACGAATCGGGATGGTTAACCAATAATGGCAAGCTTTTACAGGAACTCACAAAAAAACTAAATGACTATTTTGAGGCGCCCTACATTTTACCCGTTTCAAATGGAACCCTTGCCCTGCAAATTGCTTTTAGGGCTTTACAAATTCAAAAAGAAGTAATAACTACTCCATTTTCATTTGTTGCCACCACAAGTAGTTTGGTTTGGGAGGGATTAACTCCGGTTTTTGCTGATATTGAAAACGATAGTTTTAACATTGATCCCCAAAAGATATCACCACTGATAACTAAAAATACATCAGCAATTCTACCTGTTCATGTATTTGGTAATTCGTGCAATATTGAATCAATACAGGAAATTGCCCACAAACATAATTTAAAGGTTATTTACGATGCGGCACATGCGTTTTCGGTTAAATATAAATCGAAACATATTGTAAATTACGGTGATGCATCAATACTGAGTTTTCACAGCACAAAAATTTTCCATACCATTGAAGGGGGAGCTATCATTTTTAAAGAAAAGGAGCCTTATGAAAAAGCAAAACTTCTTATAAATTTTGGGATTTCTGGATATGATAAAATTGATAGTTTAGGTATAAATTCAAAAATGAATGAATTCCAGGCAGCTATGGGGCTTTGTGTGTTTGATGATCTTCCAATCATCCTGGCAAACCGTGAAAAAGTATTTAATAATTATTTAGAAGCTTTTAAAAACTTTAATATAATACAATTACAAAAACCAAATGAGGAAAGCACAAAAAACTTTGCCTATTTTCCTGTTGTTTTTGAATCTGAAGAGCAATTATTAATTGTTCGTGATACTCTTTTACAAAATAATATTTTTGGGCGGAGGTATTTTTATCCATCGCTTGAAAGTTTGACATATTTGAAAAACAATCAGGAAATGCCGAACTCATCGTCAATTTCCAAACGAATATTGTGCTTACCAATTTATGAATCTCTGGAAATAAACGATCAAAATCGTATCATTGAAATTATTAAATCGAAACTTTAAATATGGAAACTTCATTTTACAGTGCTGATGAATTAAAACAATTTGGTTTTAAAGGTATTGGCAGAAATGTATTTATAAGCCGCAAGGCCAGCATTTATTCTTCAGATACCATTAGCATAGGCAATAATGTAAGAATTGATGATTTCTGTATTTTAAGTGGAAACATTAAATTAGGTTCTTTTATTCATATTTCCGCTTACACGGCAATGTATGGAAGGTATGGAATTGAATGTGAAGACTATACTACTATTTCGGGCAGAAATATGATTTACAGCCAAAGTGACGATTATTCCGGTAATTTTTTAACAAACCCAATGGTTCCTGCTGAATTTACAAATATTACTGGGGGTAAAATTCTCATTAAAAAACATGCTATTATTGCCGCGGGTTGTGTTGTTTTCCCTAATTTAACTATCGGTGAAGGCGTGGCAGTTGGAGCTATGAGCCTTGTTAATAAAGATTTGGATGATTGGGGAATTTATGCCGGAATACCTGCCAAATTCATTAAACCAAGAAATAAAGGAATCGAACATTTAAATTTTATTAAATAAAATAACCATATACTCCTTTGTTAGAAAAATATTTATACCTTTGATCGAATTCATAAAAATCGAAAAACAATGAAAACAAAATTGTATTTAATTTTTTTAGTTACACTACTTTGGTCATGCCAAAAAGATAATAACAACATTGAGTACCCAATGGGTTCAATAGAATTTACCATTTCAAAACCTACTTTGAAGAGTTTAAAAACAATAGATACAACAGAAATTCAGTTAAACTCAGTAGTGGTTGTAATTGAAGATTTTGGGGGTAATATTATTAAGAATTATGAAAAAATAGAATTATTGAATTTAAACGGGTATTATTTAAGCTTGCCTATTTCACTGCCAGTAGGAAACTATAAGTTATCTGGCTTTATGGTATTAGACAATAATAATAATGTGGTTTATATTTCACCAAAAAAAGATTCTCCAAAGGCATATTTAGTTGAGAAACCACTTCCTATTGAATTCGAAATAACTAAAGATAATACCGTTAAAATTGTACCTGAAGTTTTAAATTCAGAAAATACAATACCTGAAGATTTTGGTTATACTACATTTTCATTTGACATAGTAGAAACCTTCGATTTTCTTATGGGAGTTTTTGTATATAATGATGATATTCAGAATTTTGAATTAACTTCAGCTGATTTCAAAATTTATTCTGATTCAATTCTAATATATGAATTTATTAACTCACAACAAGATAACGATACACTATCTCAAATTGGTTCAACATACCAAATTACCCTACCTGAAAAATACAACACATTTACAATACATGTAACAAAAACTGGTTTTAAGGAAATTTATCAAAATTATTCAAAAGAAGAATTGAAGAAATATCTTTTAAGCAATGAGAATGGGCCACTTATCCTAATTTTAGAAAAAGATGAAAGTATCTCATCTTTAATTGCATATTATCTTTTTAATGGAAATGCTCTTGATTATAGTGGTTATGAAAATAATGGTATTTTGGAAGGAGCTTTGTTAAGTTACGATAAACAAGACAGTTTAGGGGCTTATTATTTTGACGGCATAGATGATTTTGTGGAAATTCAAAATTCAAGTTCATTAAATCCAATAAGCGAAATAACATTAACTGCATGGATAAAACCAGAATCCTTTGAAGGTAAAGGAAATTCTGGAATAATAAGTAAAGGGTATTATAACCATTCTAATCCATATTATCAATATCAATTAGGAATAACTGGGGATCAATATGCTTATCGACCCGGAAGTTTTAATTTTTGTCTTTCGATAAACAATAATTATGAATATTTGATTGGAGAAAATATCTGGACACCAAATAATTGGTATTTCCTGGTTGGCACATTTGATGGTGAACAAATGAAACTTTATGTAAATTCAGAACTTATAATATCAAAAACCATTCACGGTTCTATTGATACTTTTCCAGAACACCTTTTTATTGGGAAATCAAATAACTCTGATAATTATATGAGGGGAACATTGGATGAAATTCGAATTTATAACAAATCACTAACCGAAAGTGAAATTGTACAACTTTATATCGAGAATTAAGAAGTAAACTTTTCAATATCATATTTTAAGAGCAGTTTATTATTATATAAACTGCTCTTTTTTTTCAATTCTTTATTATAAAATCAAGGTATAATTACAAAATCTAATTTTATACTTTTGCTGCTCATCATTAAATGCAATGAATACAAAAATTCTAATGGTTCTTGAAGGTCCTTTTCCCCCTGATGACAGGGTTTTTAAAGAGGCTCAGCTTTTAGTAAACCAAGGCTTTCAGGTTACTATTGCCTGTACATTAAAAGGTGATGAACCCCTTTTTGAAAATTATAAAGGAATTACCGTTTACCGCAAACACTTACCAAAATTAATCTATAAAAGCAGTGTGGCTGCATTGAAGTTTCCTGTTTATTTTAACTGGTGGAAACGCTTTTTGCAAGAACTATTTGCCAGAGATTCTTTTGATTGTATCCATATTCACGATTTACCCCTTGCCAAAGTTGGGCTTTATTTTAAACAAAAACACACGTTAAAATTAGTAATTGATTTACACGAAAACTGGCCGGCGTACCTTACAAAAGCTACACATACGCAAACTATTTTAGGTAAACTTTTATCGAGTGAACAACAATGGCGGACCTATGAAAAATGGGCGGCTGTGCATGCCGATAAGGTTGTGACTGTGGTTGATGAAATGAAAAACCGGATTGTCCGGTTAGGAGTCTCTCAGGAAAAAGTGGCCGTTCTGCAAAATACCATTGTTCCTGAAGAATATCCTAATCAGAAAGAGGAACAAATGAACCAGCCCTTTACACTCATATTTGCTGGCGGAATCAATATTGAACGAGGTTTGCAATATATTATCCCAGCTATCAAAATTTTAAAACAACATATTCCAGATATTAAACTTATTATTATTGGGAAAGGAAGTTATCTGCCCACGTTAAAACAATTAGCCTCAGATTTTGAAGTTTCAAACCATGTTGATTTTATTGGTTGGAAGCCTTTAAAGGAATTAATGGAAATAACTGCAAAAGCCGATATAGCTCTAATTCCCCACTTAAAATGGGAACAAACCGATTGTTCATCGCCCAATAAATTATTCCAATACATGCATGCAGGAGTTCCTTTGCTGGTTTCAAATTGTGATTCGGTTGCCCGGATAGTAAACGAAACCAATTGTGGGGAATCATATGCATTTGATCAGGTAGATGAATTTGCCGAAAAAGTGCTAAAATTGTATCGAAATCCCGATTATCGAAAACAACTTTCAGAAAATGGTAAAAAATGGATTTTCGAAAAATACAACTGGAACGAATCGTCGAAGGAGTTCCTGGAAATGTACACGAAAATATGATTGAATGAAAATAGCAACGATAGTAGGAGCGCGGCCACAATTTATAAAGGCAGCCGTTTTAAGCCGCCTGTTTAAAACTGATGACCGATTTCAGGAAATTATCATCCACACCGGACAACATTACGACCAAAACATGTCGGATGTGTTTTTTAGTGAATTACAAATTTCTGAACCAAAATACAATCTTGAGGTAGGCTCTGGATTACATGGGGAACAGACAGGTAAAATGCTCCATCGTCTCGAAGAGGTTTTTTTAAATGAAAAACCCGATATGGTTGTTGTTTATGGCGATACCAATTCAACCGTTGCCGGAGCTTTAGCAGCCTCAAAGCTGCACATTCCTATTGCTCATGTGGAAGCCGGATTACGCAGTTTTAACAAAAAAATGCCTGAAGAGATTAACCGGATTGCCACCGACCACATCTCTGATTTGTTATTTGCACCTACACAAAATGCCATGAACCTGTTAGCTGCTGAAGGCTTATCGAAAAACAGTTTTTTGAGTGGCGATATCATGTACGATTCGGTATTGTTTTATAAGGATTTGGCCCTTGAAAAATTTAAAGGGCAAACATTGCCTTTCGAAACCTATTATTTAGCCACGCTTCACCGGCAGGAAAATACCGATGATCCACATCGGTTACAGCAAATTTTTAATGCATTCTCGAATCTGGATTTACCGGTACTTTTACCATTGCACCCGCGAACCAAAAAGATGCTTGAGCCCATTAAATATTCAAACAATATAAAGATTATTGAACCGGTTGGTTATTTAGAGTTGCTTCATTTGCTCAGCCATTCAATAAAAGTGTTAACCGATTCGGGCGGGTTACAAAAAGAGGCTTTCTTTTTAAGTAAACCGTGCCTGACCCTGCGCGATGAAACGGAATGGATTGAAACATTGGAAAACGGTTGGAATAGTATTGTAGGAGCATCGGAAAATGAAATATTATCCAAAATATCCCACCCAATTTCTGCAATTAAAACAAATCCATTTGGAGATGGGCATGCCGGAAATAAGATTATTGAATTAATTATTCAACGCAATAAATAATGTTAAAATTATTGTTTCAAAAAAAGATTGAAAAATTCAAATTTGATTCAATTTATTATTCAAATCAGGATTTTGAATTAACTACAAACGGGGTTTTTTTAGGAACAAGTTTTAATGATGAAAAAGAGTTGGCACTTTATTTAATTGAAGAATATCAAACCAAGGGATTCAAATTTATAAAAAATCTTCGGGGGAGTTTCTCAATAACCCTTCACGATAAAAAACAACAAATCTCTTATGTTTACACCAATCATGTTGGCGATAAACGGATATATTATTTCAAAGGGACAAATGAGTTCATTGTCTCTGACTCAATAAAGGAAATGAAGAACTATTGCGACCAAAAAAGAATTTCGGTTTCATTAGACCAATCTTCGGCCTACCAATTGCTTACTTTTGGATACTTATTGCATGATAATACACTAATTGCTGAATTTAAAAGACTTTTACCTGGTCATTTTATAAAGTATGAAAATGAAACAGCCAGCATACATCAATATTTTATATTAAACAATGCAAATCCATCTCAATCAGTAACCGAGAACGATATTATTGAAAACATTGATTCACTGTTCAGAAAAGCAGTAATTCTTGAATATAAAAAGGATACCCAATACAACTTAAAACATATTACATCGCTTAGTGGTGGCCTTGATTGCAGGATGAATACCTGGGTTGCCAATGCCCTGAACTTTTCAAACATTACCAACTTTACCTTTTCACAATCAGGGTATTTAGATCAAACAATAGCTCAACAAATTGCCTCAGATTTAAACCATGAATGGATTTTTAAATCACTAGATCATGGAGATTTTCTTAAAGATGTAGAGAAAATTATTGAATTAACAGAGGCAACAACATCGTACAGCAATCATTGCCATTCAAATAATGCACTTACAATTTTGAATTTTCAAAAGTTTGGGGTTTTACATACTGGCCAGATAGGCGATGTGATGATAAGCAGCTTCATGAGCGAAAACCAGCATAATCCGCCTTATTTTGCAAAATATAGTTCAAATAAACTTTTACATAAAGTAAGTGATGATGTATTAAAGAATTATGAAAATCAGGAGCTTTTCCTATTGTATAATCGGGGTTTTAATGGTGCTTTGGCTGGTCACACGTTAATCCAACATTACACCGAGGTAGCCTCTCCTTTTTTGGATGTCGATTTTATGAACTACTGCCTTTCGATCCCGTTGAAGTTGCGGAAAAACCATAACATTTATAAAAAGTGGATTATTAAAAAATATCCGAAAGCTGCCGATTATATTTGGGAAAGTTTAGGTACAACTATCAGAGCTAAAACATTAAACATCCGGGGAAAAACGGTTCCAATCCAAAAACTACCTCGATTTGTTTGGAAAGGGATGGAGTTGCAACTGGGTTTAAGAAGTAAAACCGACACCAGCTCAGCCTTCAACATGAATCCGTTCGATTATTGGTATCGAACCAATCCCCTGTTACCCGGATTCTTTAATACGTATTATCAGGAAAACATCCACCGGATACCCGATCCTGAGCTTCAAAAAGATTGTGAATTACTATTTACTGGAACTACCGTTGAAAAAATGCAGGTTCTTTCGTTACTTGCGGCCTTAAAACTTATCTGGGATTGAAATGATCATTGATCTGAAGCGGACTTTCCGCAAAACTTCGGTGTATGCCCTTGGCAATGTGGCAACCAAACTTATTGGACTGATATTAATTCCCCTTTATACCGATGTAAAGTATTTTTCGGTAAGCGATTATGGAGCCATGGGAATTCTGGAAATTACCTCACAGGTATTGGTAGCCATTTTAGGGTTATCGTTGGCTCAAAGCCTTACCCGCTGGTTTTGGGATGCTGATTTTATTGAAAAACAAAAATCGGTATTTTTTACTTCGCTCTTTATGATGGTAGGTCTTTCGGCCATTATCGTTCTGGGGATGCTCCCATTATCGGGATTCTTTTCAAAACTGCTTTTTCAGGATGCTTCCTATACCTACATCATCCAATTGGTATTAATTTCCAGTGGTATACAGGTAATAACCAACCATGTGCTGGCTTTAGCCAAGTTGCAGGAAAAAGCCCTGCTGTATTCGGTCACGAATATCATAAAACTGACCATTACCCTTGGTTTAACCATTTATTTTATTGTCGGTTTAGGTAAAAAACTCGATGGTATTTTCGAGGCCTCGGTCATTGGTTCGGCATTATCATTAGTCATTCTCGTTCCATATTTATTAAAAAACTGTGATTGGCATTTTGAATGGGGCATTCTGAAAGAGATGCTTATTTTTGGCTACCCGTTAATTATTGCGTCAATTTCCGGGGTCTTCTTTTCAGTGATCGACCGATATTTCATCAACTACATGCGCGGGTTAGATGATGTGGGGATTTATAATCTTGGGTTCAAACTCTCCTCTACATTAAATGTTGTGGTTATAACCTCCATCCAGTTGGCCTTATCGCCAATTATGATGAAAAAGATGAATGACTCTGACAACAAGCGGTTCTATTCCAAGGTAATGACCTACTTCAGTTTTGTGCTCATGTTCTGTATCATAGGGTTGTCGTTGTTCAGCCTGGAAGGAATCAAAGTTTTTGTAAACAATACCCTGTATTGGGATTCGGTTTATGTGGTGGCCATTTTATCATTGGCAACCCTGTTTAGTATGATGAAAGACCAGGCTTTAATGGGTCTGCACATTACAAAAAAGACTAAAATTACCGGAACCGTGATTGTAATTGCCACCGGAATAAATGTATTGCTGAACGCTCTGCTCATTCCAGGCTGGGGAATTTATGGGGCGGCCATTGGAACCTTGGTTTCGCAAATTGCCTTTTTCTGGATCATCTATTATAAAGCGCAACAAGCCTACTATATTCCTTTCGAGATGAATAAAATTTATAAAATCCTGGCCGTAGGGGTGATTATTCTGGCCGCGGGGCTTTTACTAAACCCAGTAAACGCATGGATCCGGATTCCCGCCAAGATGCTCTTGCTTGGGTTGTACGTTGCGGCTCTTTACAAGCTCCGGTTTTTCGACAAGGTGGAAAAAGAAACCCTCCTGCGGATATTCCGGACCTGGAAAAACCCCAATAGCATTTCCGATAACATCAAACGGCTGATGGGAGGGTAATTTCACTTGCCAGAGCAACTTTTTAGGGATTATTGTTATCTTGCTATGCAGTTAACCAACAGTTATAAACATCAAGAAAACATCTGATAGTAAATGAGGTTGTTTTGGATTTTTATCATCAGTAGTTTTTGCTGGTTGTCATTGTCTTCTCAGGCTCAAATAGCCCTGCTTGGCGGAACCAACTTTTGTTGGATGCGGAATGACAATCTGCTTCAACATCAGGAGGTGTTGCTTTCGCCACATTTCGGGGTTTCTGTTCAGTATTATCCTTTTAATAATGCACCGGAAATTTCCCTTGAAAACGGGTTTCTTACGAACACGAAAGGCTACCACCTCGATATAGATAAGGATTATTATTTCAGATTGTATTATTATTCATTTCCCCTGTTGCTCAACTATTCCGTATCGGAGCAGGTAACGCTATCTACCGGATTGGAATTCAATTATTTAAAACGCACCAACGTGGAGCAGGGAACCAAAACTTATAACCGGTTTGATATGGCTTTGGTTATTGGTGTTGAGGTATTCGATGCCCAAACGGTTAATCCATATTTTCGCTGTTCCTATGGGTTTTTCCCTGTGTTGAATTACTACACGTTTGATAAACTGGGTAATCTTGAAAGTGAGTTCAGGGATTTGAAAAGCCTGGTTTTCTCAATTGGCATTAAAATCAATCTGTATGATGAAAGAATTGCGTTTTAACCATTCTGTTTTAAGAATGCTTGTGGTGTTGTTCCTGACTTCGTGCGATGCCGTATTTGTTCCCGACCCGGTGGATCCCCGTTTGCCAAAATATACCGAAGATGGTAACAATGTGGCCGGGGCATTGGTGAATGGTGACCTATGGCATAATTATTACACAAATTTTTTTTTTACTTCTTATTATTGGCTCCAAATTGAAACTTACCAGCCCGATAGTTTGATTATGTTTTTTGAAGGCTCTATACAAGAAGAGTCGGTAACTTTTGAATTTCATTTGAAGGGGTTTCAGGTATTTTCATTTAATGATTTATCTAATCTTCACAATAAAAAAATATTCCTGGATGGCACAATTCAAAAAGCTTTATACAAAAAGTGGGATGCTGAAATGCACACAACTTCAGCCTTTGACAATGGTACAGGCCAACTATATGTAAAAAATGTGGCGTTTTATGACAACTCTACCAAAGCAATCATTTCAGGTACTTTTGGTTTTACAGTGACAGATTCATTAGGCCTGCCGATTGAAATTTCTTATGGCCGGTTCGATTATAAAGTTTCGGACAGCAGTAATTTTGGATATTATGAGGGGAATGAAAGGTAACCCGTTCGATTTTAACTTGGTGGGATTCATACCCCCACTTAATAAAAACAAAAAAGAAGGAGACCAAAATTGATCTCCTTCTTTTTTGTCGGGGTAGCAGGATTACTCCCTTCGGTCGTGAGGGCTTCGCCGTTCGAACCGGTTCTCATCCTGCATACAAACTCTAAAAAACAAAAAAGGAAACCAAAACTGATCTCCTTCTTTTTTTGTCGGGGTAGCAGGATTCGAACCTACGACCCTCTGGTCCCAAACCAGATGCGCTACCGGACTGCGCTATACCCCGTTGCTTTTTCCAAAAGCGTGTGCAAAAATAGATATAGTTTTTTTATTTACAAATTAATTCGCGGATTTATCTCACCTTCCTTCCAAAATTCCATTTTTTGATTATGTTTTTCCCATCATATATTTGATTTTCACGAGATAACATCCAATATTCCAGTAAAAATACTTATAGATGAAGTCCTAAAGCATTTAAATTTTTTCACCCTCTTTACATTCCCGTGATGTATAAACAACCTCGAAATCGGGAATTACTACCTCCGAAGATTCCACCTCAAACGCTTTTTCCTGACCCTTCTTTGTTAAATCAAACACAATTTTACGTTTGTCAATTTTATCAAAATTCCGGCTAATCAGTTGTTTTTGCTCCAGCCCAGCCAACACTTTCGACATCCGTGATTTTGACTGCGACAATGCTTCTGCCAATTCCGTGGCGGAGGTACATCCGCTATTGATTTTGCAAATGGCCATGCATTCGTTTACCGAAAGGCCATGTGCTGTTTGGATGGTGTTCTCCATTTCTTGAATCATCCGGTAAAGTTCTTTTAGCTTGCAAAAATTCTTCATTACATATAAATAGTTAACCCGATAAACTAATTTTCTAACGCAAAAATAACAAGTTTTATGGGTACACCAAAAACTAAAAATAATTTCAAGTTCTTGATATCCTGTCACTTGTTATGTTCCGATTTAAAACGCGCAATACAGTTGCTGTAAAATACCTTAATTTTACAACTTTGGAACTTAAAAATAATAGTATGCGGATTCTATTTTTGTGGGTGTTTCTGATGGCAATCTGGCAAATTTCGGCCCATCCCTGGAAGCCAAAATCGTATGTTGTGGTTGATACAGACGGTGGAATTGACGATTTCCGGACCTTAATCCTGTTATTAAATTCGAAGGATGTCAGCGTGTTGGCTATTACTGTTTCAAACGGTGCCACACCTGCCAAGGTAAGCTACCAGAAAGTGAAAAATCTGCTCCGGGTATTTCACCAAGAAGGTATCTTGGTGGGAATCAACACTACAGAGGTAACAGAAAAACCTTTCGCGCATGCCATTGAATTTCCATGGACCGATTCTGCTTTCCCGGTTTCACCCGAAGTGAGCTACATTGAGGTTTTAGAACGGATTCAAACTTTTTCGTCAGAGAAAATTACCTTTATTCAATTGGCTAGCCCGCTCACTTTATCATCGTATCTAACCTTGCATCCCGATTTTACCCAACGCATCCAAAAAGTGCTTTGGACGGTGGACAATCAACTGGAAGAATCCTGGAATTATCTCCTTTCGCCTATTTCGTATAAAAATCTTGTGGAAAAGAAGATACCCGTGTTAAAAATTGAGTCAAACGAAGGTGTACTAACTTATCACTTGCCTATAAAAAACAACGCGCAAGCTACTTTTAATTCAAAAGAAAAAGCTTTCCTTAAAAGTATTGAAAATGCAACTTCTGAATATGGCACGATGCTTTTCGATGAACTTTCCTGGCTTTACCTTACCGATTCATCGGTATTTCAAAAAACCAATGATGGTGTTAAGCTGAAAAAAGGCATGGGCATAAATGAAATTGGACCTAAAATTTTCAATGCTTTCAATGAAAATGCCCAAAACAACTATCAGGTTCTAAATTATTTTCCTTTAGATAGTGCTTTGTACCTGGTAGACGTTTCATCACCTATGAAAGAAACGATTCTCAAATTTGGAATGGAAGAATGGGCAGTTTGCGTGATAACCAACGAATTGCATCGTCATGTCGGAATTTATGCTATAGTTGGGGCAAAAATGGGAGTCCGTGTCCGTGAATATTTTGGGACAGGCCCCGATGAGCTTAAAGTGCTGTCGCTGGCAGGGAGTATTCCCCCATTGAGCTGCATGAACGACGGCATCCAGGTTTCGACAGGAGCTACCGCCGGGCATGGGTTACTGCAAATAAGCTCTAACCAACCCTTTGAACCCACCATGGTTTTTGAATATCTGGGGCAAAAGGTAAAAGTCACGTTAAAAGAAACATACCGTAAAGAAATTGCCAAAGAAGTGGAACAACTCGTGGTCATTTATGGAATCAACAGCAATGTTTATTGGGATTTAGTCCGACAGATTGCTTTAAACATCTGGTTCCGTTGGGATCGGAATCAGATGTTTGAAATATCGCCCGTTGAATGATTCCTGATTATTGAGGATTTATTATAAAACCAAAGGAATTTGCCTGGTGAGTTCAATACCAAAAGGTGAAACTTCAGCTTGCATGGCAATAACCTCAACCCCATGTTCCATCGCGGTTTTCAAGGTTTGAGCATAAACGGGGTCAATGACATAGGCAGGCCCAAAATAAGCAACATCCATCCGTTGAATCACGTAAAGCATCACCGCGCGGAGCCCTTGTTTTTTAACCTCCATCAAGGTATTCAAATGTTTCTGTCCACGCTCTGTAACTGCATCGGGGAACCGGGCAAATTCGCCCTCTTTTAAGGTCACATTTTTCACTTCTACAATACACCGCTCAAACTCATTCTCGCAATACACATCAAAACGGCTATCACCAAATTTTACTTCTCTCTTGATCAACGTATAACGGTTGAGTGTGGGGATTTTATTTTTTTGTATGGCTTCAAAAGCAAGCAGATTTGGCCAAGCGGTATTGATTCCTACCCATTGCCCATTGATTAAAATCATCTCCCAAGTGAACCTGGTTTTGCGGTTGGGGTCGGGTGAAGGCGAAAGATAGACATCGGCACCCGGAACCAGGCAGCTTTTCATGGAACCGGAATTGGTAGTGTGAGCTACAACAATTTCACCATTATCAAGTTCAACATCTGCCAGAAAGCGTTTGTAGCGTTGAATGAGTCGGCCGTGGACTAATGGGGAGGCAAATTGCATTACCACGTCAGTTTTTCCCAACCAACCCTATCAAGAAACGATTGGATGGAGAATTCCAGTTCTTTAAGTCCTTCGGGTGAATCGTGGCACACCTTGATTTTCTTTTCGTTTCCCTGATAGGCAAAAAAGAGGTATTTTGCGGGTTGCTCAAGTTCCGAAGGGCAACTCTCAGCATCGAACTTGAAAAAATCCATTTTTATGAATGTTTCAACAGCCTGTTCATACTCTGCCTTTGAGAGCGACCGCATGTATTTGCCGGACTTATCAAGGTTCTTCTTTGCATACAAAAACATCTGCTTGTTTGAATACAGTTCCACGCTATATTCTGGTGCTTTTGGATTGGTGGTATCGGCTTGTTGGTATGATATAACCAGTTTTGATCCGTTGTTCGGATTATCTTTTTGAAATGCCGCTTTATTTGAGATGCAACCTGTTGCTACTATCAAGATTAAAATAAAAGCTGAAAATGACCCTTTCATTGTTCTTTTTTTAAAACAGTCCCAAAGATGCAGAATTAATTGGATTGAACCAAAATATTCAACTATCTATTTTTTAGACGGATCCAATAATTCAACCGGGCACTCAGGGCGTTTTAAACAGAAATCTGTTTTTGAAACGATGGAAAATCTGCAAGTGTCATGGATTTTTAAAGCATGGAAATGGTACCCCCATGAGTGCTGTGGGCTGGGAATGACCTGGCAGGAATAACAAACTTGAAGGGACTGCTGATACAGATATGCTTTTTTATAAGCACTTGGATAGGTGTTCATTAGAATATTATAAACAACCAATCCATAAAATTGAGGAATGATTAATTGACGGATTCCATGACGGGTGGAAGCGTGAAACTGAAGGTGCTTCCCATATCGGGGATGCTCTCAATTTCCATTCTACCTTGGTTTTTTTCCACAAATTCTTTGCAGATTTTTAATCCAAAACCGGTACCTTTTTCTTTATTGGTGCCTAAGGTTGAATGGCTGAATTCTGCATCGAATAAATGCTGTTGAATATCAAAAGGGATTCCTTTTCCGGTGTCCTTAACGGTAATGCGCACCCTATCCCCATCGCTGGCTGAAGAAATATAAATTTTACCTTCATCGTGTGTAAATTTTATGGCATTCGATAACAGGTTGCGAACCACAACCTGAATCATTTCAAAATCAGCCATGACTCTTACATGACTTTCAATGCCTGTATGGATAGTGATGGATTTATCGTTAGCCTGTCCCTGCAACTGAAAAACAACCTGATTCACCAACGCTTGTAAGTGTATGGGTTCTATTTTTACCTGAAAACTACCCGACTGGGCACGGCCCCAACTCAAAAGATTTTCCAACAATTCAAAGGTTTTTGAAGAATTCCGGAAAAGGCTTTTCTGCAGGTCATCCTTTTCTTGTTTCGTCAATTTTAGAGCCGCATCATTTAACAATTCTGCCATTTGGGCAATATTTCCAATGGGGCCTCGCAAGTCGTGGGCAATAATGGACAAAAACCGGTCTTTGGATGCAATGGTGGCTTCCAGTTCTTTATTGGTGTTATTCAGTTCCTCAGCTTTATGATGAAGGGTTTTGTCATCTTGTTCTTTTAAAAGGAGCATCAATAAAATACTTCCGATGTAGGTGACCAATAAGAAGGAGATAAAAGTCAACGATTGTACAAACCCCTGGGACAATAAATTCATATCAAAGCGGAAGAAGCTCGCCACAACCCCTCGGCCATAAAGGGTAATAGCTAGAAATAAGTATATTCCTCCAAGCAAGTAATGAATTTTACCTTCTTTCTTTTGCGATAGTACCCGTAAACTTCCAACGAGTAAAATGACCGCGTTGATAAATGAGGCAAAAGCAATTCTAATGTTATCGGATTGTTGCACTGCAAAAATAAAAACGAGTGATGCGAAAAATCCGAGGAAGATAAAAAGCTTTTTGGATTTTTGCTGTGGCAGATGCTGATACGAAGAAATTACATACATTTCAATGGTAACCCCGAGAATCAACAGCACATTTCCAAGGCCTACAGAAAGTTCATGGGAAATATTACCTTGTTGGGATAAAAGGAGCCAAGCAAAACCTAACAACAATCTGCCAGTAGCGTATATTTCAAAAATACGATTCCTGCTCCGGCTACTTAAGGAATAGTAAACAAAAAATGAAAAGATCAAAAAATTAGTTAATGATATGATCACTAAAAATGTCCGGATGTCCATACCTTTTTTGTTGTTATTCTGTCAAATATAGTATTTTTTTTAGAACGACAACTCATGATGTATCAATATTTTATACTTGCTTTTAGGTACACATTCACGTACTATAAATATTTACACCTTCCTTAACTATCAGAATAGTGGTGATAAGGCGTTATAGTAAAAAAATGGTTAGGGGATCGCATCCTTTTTTTACTCTAATTTTTACAACAGGCAGGAATATTTTTTAAAATTGCAAATTTAAAAATGAAAATTAATTAATCAAACTTAAAGGTAGCCCTCACTCCGAATCCATCAAAGTTTGCTCCTTTAAATGAAGTGAATGCCCCTATTTCCCCTGCAAATAAAATTTGCCCAATGGAATAACCAAATTCGTAGAAAGGCCGTGATTCATCGGTGAACAAGCAACTTGCATACACATTTTCGGTCCATAACTGGTTGCTTATCCATGGAAGGAGTTTGAGCAATAAAAACTGTGTTGTATATTGTGTGTGCATTTCCAGATACTTTGAATTGGTGCTGTAACCATAAGTATCCATAAGAAAAAAACCCCGTTTGAAGTCACGGGTGGTAAATGGCTCCTCCAGGGTTTTAAAATGTTTAAATGATGAAAAATGCATGTTTTCTTTTTCATAATAGATGCCGGCATTTATCTGGTAGAATAACGACGAAACCGTATAAAAGTCAATATCCTGGCGGACGAACAATTCCACGTTCTGGAATTTTGAATAGTCACCAGTTACCGGGATTGCAATTCTATAACCCAATTGGAAAGTCGGCCAGTCCGATTTCAGATAGTGCTTAACCCCCTTTTCAATTTCGTAATAGTAAAAAGGCGTGTATTCAAAACTGGTCCTGAATTGCAACATCATGTTTGATGAAAATGCCGACAAACTTGCGGTTTGCCCCTCGGGAATATTCAGATCGTAACCAGCATTGGGATAGAGCACCGAAAAATTGGTGGAATTCCCAACCGAATCGGCTTGTTGCCATTTCCCACCTGCAACCCAATAGAAGCCATTGGCAATATCTATCCGGTTTTCTAAATCCACATATTTATCGTGGTAAAATTTGATAAACGATTCTTTCATAAACAGGTTATACAAGGCCGAGATGGGTTCGGGGGCTCCCAAATGGGTCTTAAAATCCTGCGAAAGATACCCGGCATCAATTATAAAGGCAGCCCTTTTCATGGGGTTGTACCACAGCGTGAGGTTTTGTTTGGTGTAAAAAGCTTCCCGCCCAAAACTGTACCCAACCATACCTTTAAGCTCGGTAGTCCGCAAACTATCAATGCGCCAGCGCATTTTAAGCGATTGTTCCAATTGCCACGAATCGACCGGATTAAAACCTACGTTGCGCACATTGAGCAACCCGGGATAAAACGTATAAAACTTTTTGCTCCGTTCCCATTCGTAGTTTCCAAATACGGCGGTTCTCAACGCTTTTTTCCATTTTGGGGTAGAATCTTCTTTAGCCTGTTGTTCCAGCTTTTTTTGGTAACTAAACTTTTCATCGGCCGATGCAGGTACCGGCCTTACCGAATCCCAGTATATGGAATCGCGGATCAACGCGTTTTTACTTTTAATCTGCTTGTAGGCCGAAGTCAGTTCCAACGGATCGGTACGCTGCTCTTCTTCGAGCAAAGAGGCTTTTTTAGCCATCAGTTTCTGCATTTCGGTCATTTCGCGGTTGGTCAACTCTTCGGTCTGATAGAGTTTCTCCAATTTGGCATCTATTTCGGCAATTTTAGGATCTTTGGGAGCCTCAGCTTCAACAGGAACGGTAGGTTCTAAGTTGTAGGTTATCGCCTTTTGTATCTTTTTTTGGCTAAAAATTGGGTTCAACACCACCGAATCGTATTTGAATGTAGTGGTGTAGGTTCCAGATGCTTTAATGCCCATGAAGCTGATATCGGCTTCCACAAACATATTCACAGGGAAATAATTATTTCCGGCCACCGGAGCATAGTGTTGCTTAATTTTCAGGTCGCTGTAAGGCGGGCTGAGTTTGATATCGTAACTATACAAGCACCATAAATCTTCCACAATATACAGATAACCCTCCATCAGCAATTTGCTTTTCCGTTTGGGGATCACCTGAATTTTATCAATAAACCAATCGCCATCCTGCAACAATCCGGCGTATTTAAACGTGTAGTGCGAAAAAGCATTGGGGCCAAATGGCGAAATGTAAAAATCATCCTGTGATTCATAAATGCTACCCGAAATTAAACCAATAACCGGTACTTCGCTTTCACCCATGGGGAATGTATTGTTTACCGAAATCACCTCCTGTTCATAATTATTGGGTGCCTTAAAGCGGATACGGTTGATGGATTCGTTCACGTACGTTTCGCCCTCTTTGGGGTTTTCCCCATTCACCACCATCCGTTTGGCAAATATTTTAGGTATTTTTGATGCCTTGACCGAACCTTTTATATACACCTGTGATGTATATGAATCGGCCATCTTTAAAAAGCCGGGAGCACGGGCTATAGCTTTACGCATCACCGAGTAGGCGGGGTCCTCGGCATCGGCCCGAACGGTAACTCCCGCCAAAATGTACGACTGCCAGGGCAACACTACATCTAAAGCTAGAGGCGAACTTCCCATAAGAACCTCTTTGGTTTGTGGGGCAAAGCCAATGGAACGGAAATTCAGATGGTAATTCCCGGGTTTTATCTTTAAATTGTATTTCCCCTGCTGGTTGGTGCTGGTGCCGGTCTGTAGTTCCTCAATATAGATGGTGGCATACGGGATGGGCTCTCCCTCCTGATTGGTGACCGTACCTGTGATTTCTTGCATATATGCAACAAAGGGTAAAGCCAACAGCCATAAAGTAATAGGTAATTTGAGCATCGTAATTTTTTTATCGTAGTTCATGGACGAAACAAACTGAACCAAAGTTACAACAATTTTGAAAGTGAATCCCTGAATTATAGAACACTCCAATAAATCCATTAATTTCCGGTCTCCTGTATAACAATTAGCAATGAACTCCCGGGCTCCCGTCAATAATTTGAAAGTTCTGTTTTTTATGGTATTTTTGGAAACGGTTAACCAACTTATTGTCAACCTATATCGACCTTTTTGCTGTATAATTCCATTTTTTATTGGGGCTATACGACCCCATTTGGGAAGATAAAGACAGTTAAACAGTAGTTGGGGTACATTTAATAAAGGGACCACTATCAAAGAGCAAAATCAGAATGAGGTATTTAGAAGCATGAGTAAAAAGAATAAAATAAAAATAATGGTTGGTTCAACAGTGTATGGATTTGAAGATCAAATCTCACAAATAGTTGCCCAGTTCAACACCTTGGGTTATGAGGTGCTTAATTCTCATTATGGTAGCATTAAAGTAAACCCACACTTGTCAAACTTGGACAACTGCCTTAAAGCAGTAGGTGAATGCAACTTGTTTTTGGGAATTATTCGTCCATACTGTGGTACCGGTAACATTGGAGAGAAGAACATCACCTTTGAAGAAATAAAGGAAGCTATAAGATTAAAAAAACCTTATTGGTTTTTGGTTCATCGTGATGTTGTCTACACCAGACTACTTTTAAAGAAAATGAAACTTAAAAGCGGTGATGAAATAATATTCACTGACAATCGGCTTTTTGACAAGCTATCTATAGAAATGTATGAATATGTGATTAAAAATCATGTCCCCGTTACACTTCGTAATGGTAATTGGGCACAGGAATTTTATCGTTTGGATGAAATGATGGTTTATATCAATGCCCAGTTTACCGACAAAGATTTTATCAATGAAGTAATGAACCAAACAAAGAGCAACAATGGAAAATAGTTTTATCATAGAAAATCTATTGCAACAGAAAAAAGGCGTCCGTTTGGAGTTTAAACCACAACCAAACATTGATGCCATTGCAAAATCTATTACCTCATTTATCAATACACAAGGTGGTGATTTGGTGGTAGGAATTGACGATAATAAAAAGGTTTTAGGTGTAGAACATGCAGAACAACAATCTACAACTATACAAAATGCTTTGGTAGATTTAATTAAACCCACAGCACCTATTTCGGTTCAGGTAATTACTTACAAGCAAAAGGAAGTTCTTTTAATCAGTGTATGGGAAGGAGCTAGAAAGCCTTATCAATATAAAGGTATTATTTACAACAGAATTGGTCAGTCAACTCGAACTACCAGTCCTGATAAGCTGACAAATCTTATTTCGCAACGCAAGAAAGCCGATTTTCATTGGGAAAGAATGCCAGTGTTAGGTGCAGAATTGACAGATTTAGATACAGCAGAAATTAAACAAACCATTAATCTGTATAAGGAATATAAGAAAGATGCTAAAATTGAAGATGTAGAAGATTTTTTGATTCAGGTTGGTTTACTTCAGAATGGCAACATTACCAATGCCTGTATGGTGTTGTTTGGTAAGAATCCAATACGTTTTATTCCGCAATCAAGAATCAGACTGACACTCCATCCTTCTAAAACATCAGGTAACCAGTTTATTGATGACAAACTGGTTGAAGGCAATGTCTTTAAAAATATCACTACAATATTTGAATATCTTGATATTGTTTATGGTAAAAACCTTACTGTTAAAGGGCTTTTAAGAACAGACAAACCAAACTATCCTGTATTGGCTTTGCGAGAAGGTATTTTGAATGCTATTGTGCACAGAGATTACAATTCCGTGAAAGGTTTTTTGCAAATATCTATTTACGCCGATAGAACAGAAATTAGTAATTATGGTGCTTTACCTGATGGCATTACTGTTGCTGATTTAAAAGTTGAACATAATTCGATTCTACGTAATCCTGATATTGCCCAAATGTGTTTTTACAGAAAGTATATTGAAATGCTTGGAACAGGAACACAAAGAATGATTAGGGATTGTAAGGAGAATAAGTTTAAAGTTCCTCTATGGAAACAAAATGAGAATACTACAACAGTTACTTTTCCTGATGTTGCACATAATAGGAAGAGTGAGGGAATAATCAAGGGAATAACTGAGGGAATAGGTAAAGGAGTTATTGCTAAAGTTGAGGGAATAACTGAGGGAATAACTGAGGGAATAACAGCAGATGTAAAAGATAAGATAACAAGGATTCTATTAGTGCTTTATAAAGAAAGTGGAGTTAGAACTGCAGATATAGAAAAACTGATTGATATACCTGCTAAAAGTTTGGAGAGATATATAAAACAATTACGAGAAGCTGGTATAATTGAGTATAAAGGAGCTAAACGTACAGGTGGATATTATTTAACCAATAAAGTTAGAAATCAGATAAACAAGTAGTATAGTAATTATACTTTTATTAGAGTTATATAATCGTTAGGCGTTGCGGTAAAAAATATGAAGTTGACCATTCCCGAAAGGAAAACCTTATTTTACGAATCGGTTCCTTTATTTTTAATGGCATTGATTTCATTTTTAAGCTCAAACATCATGTGGGTGAGCTTGTTCAGGTTCATATCCTGGGCATCGGGCAGGGTAAAGCTCAGGTAACCCAAGGCTTTCCATACTTCCGAAACCGTTTCAATGGGAACTTCATACGGGGCATATTCCGGATTATCCGATTTTAACAACAATTTTTCTTCGTCTGATTTATAAATCCTCTTATAGACAACTCCTTCATCGCGGGTGAGCAAAACATAACATTGTCCCTCTTTCAGTTCGTTCCAGTTTAACACGTATTCACACAAAATATAACTACCGGTGGGAATGGGTTCCATGCTGTCGCCTTTAATCTGAAAAGCCCGGTAGGTCCGTTCGCGGCTAAGTTCAGGTACCGGAACCGAAAACCGGGGCAATGTTTCAATAAAATCAGGATCGGCATATCCATTTAAATAGCCAGCCGATGCTTTTACAGGCACCAAAGTAATTAATTCCCGATTATCGCGGTCAACCAGTGTGGTCAGTATCCGCAGGTTTTTACCCGTAACATCGGTTTTGGCAGGTTCGTTTTCTGCAAGCATTGTAACATTGGTATTTACCAACTCATCGAGCGTAACACCAAAATAATGCGCCATGGTGCTAAGTGCCGATAGTTTTGGTGTTGCCCGTCCTTCCTCGTACGAACCAATCATGGCGCGGTTTACACCAATTTTATCGGCCAATTGATCCTGGGTGAGCCCTTTCCGGCGCCGAAGGTTTTTAATGTTGCTCCCTAAAATATTTTCCATAAAAAAATTACAAGAATGCTGGTTTGTACAATTTCATTTGTATATTTGCTAATAATATTAGCATTCAATTATAATTAGCAAATATACAAAAAATTTGGATGATAAAACCCGATACACTAGAGAAGCTTAAAATACTTGCCGGGGCTGCAAAATATGATGTTTCGTGCGCATCGAGCGGAAGCAACCGTCCAAATTCTGGCAGTGGCTTGGGAAATGCGGCTCCGTGGGGCATTTGCCACAGCTTTACCGAGGATGGACGGTGTGTGTCGTTGCTGAAAATAATGATGACCAATCATTGCCAGTACGATTGTGCCTATTGCATCAACCGGAAAACCAACGATGTTCCGCGTACTGCATTTACCGTAGATGAGTTGGTAAGCCTCACCATTGAATTTTATCGCCGAAATTATATTGAGGGATTGTTTTTAAGTTCGGGTGTGGTTAAAAGCCCCGATTTTACTATGGGGATGATGACTCAAGTGGCAAAAAAGCTCCGTACTGAGGAACGTTACAACGGATACATCCATTTAAAAAGCATTCCGGGAGCCAGCCCCGAATTGGTGCGCGAAGCCGGTTTGTACGCCGACCGTTTGAGTGTGAATATTGAAATTGCATCGGAAAATAACCTGAAACTGCTGGCTCCGCAAAAGGATTACGAAAGTATCTTTTCGCCCATGAATTCCATCAGGCAGGGCATTTTGGCAAATACCGAAGATAAACGTAAATTCCACTCAACACCAAAGTTTACGCCCGCCGGGCAAAGTACACAATTAATTGTGGGCGCCACTCCCGACAGCGATCAGCAAATTTTATCGTTGGCAACCCTGCTTTATCAAAAGCAACAGTTAAAGCGGGTGTACTATTCAGGGTACATTCCGGTAAACGACTACGACCAGCGGCTGCCAGCCCTAACAGCTCCGCCCTTGGTTCGTGAAAACCGGTTGTACCAGTCCGACTGGCTCATGCGCTTTTATCATTTTAAGGCCGATGAGTTGGTAAACGAAACGCATCCGAACCTTGATCTGGAAGTGGATCCGAAACTTAGTTATGCCTTGCGGAATCCCTGGCTTTTCCCCATCGACATTAACAAAGCCGATTACGAAATGATCCTGAGGATTCCGGGGATTGGCGTTAAATCGGCGAAAATGATTGTCATGGGAAGGCAATACGGGCGCTTAAATTCCTATCAACTCCAAAAAATGGGAGTTGTAATGAAGCGGGCCCAATATTTTATCACCTGTAACGAATTATCATCCTTAACAATAAACGAAATGAAACCAGAATATGTAAAAAAGGCGCTCACTGAAAAGCCAGTAAAGACTAAGAAGGAAAAGCACCCCGGACAGTTAAAGCTGTTTACCGAAGAACATTTTACTAAATAGTTTTTTGCACCGCATGAATACCTGGATATACGATAAAACCTTTGAAGGATTTCTGACGTTGGTTTTTGAATGCTTTGAATTGAAAAGCATTCCCGATAAAATTATTGACGAGCAAAACCAGGGTTTATTCGGGTATTCGCACAAAATAATAACCAACGATACAAAAGCAGAACGGGTTTGGAAAGGCATTCATAAAAAAGTTTCGGAGAAAACCGCCTTGATGCTGTATCACGCGTTTTTATCGGAAAAACCCGAAGTGGAACTGTGGATGCTCACCTTCATCCGCAGGGTTTTTGGAACGGACCTAAATGTGGAAGCCGATTTTGGAAAAACCGATGTGGTGGAACTTTACAAACTCAGGCAAAAGGTGGTTCGCGAAGCCCAGCGTATTCTGATGTTTGTAAGGTTTCAAAAAACCGTTGATGGAATTTATTATGCCTCGTTCGATCCTCAATACAACGTGCTTCCGCTTGCCATTGACCATTTTGAGAAACGCTTTGCCGATCAAAAGTGGGTAATTTATGACACCCGCCGCAATTATGGTTTTTTTTACGATTTATACCAAACCACCGAAATCCATTTTATCGACAGCCAGATAGACTTTACAACCGGAAATGTGGATGCCTCTGTTTTAGCCGACGGAGAACAGCAGTTTCAGGAATTATGGAAAAGTTATTTTGATGCCATGTGCATTAAAGAACGGATAAATCCCAAGCTTCACAAGCAATTCTTGCCCAAACGTTTTTGGAAATATTTGCCAGAGAAGCAAGGAAAACAGTAATTATCGCAAATAATGACTTTTGCTTTTTACTAAAATTGCTCAGGAATTAAATTGATTGTCTGATTAATAAACATGAATCCTTAACTCATTTTTTATTCACCAGCCATACTCCCAAAAGCGCCAAACTGATACTTGCCAATTGAAGCAAGGTGATACTTTCACCATCGGCCAAGCCCCACAAAATGGCAAAAAACGGGATAATGTAGGTAACTGAAGTGGCAAACAGGGCTGAGGTGTGTTGGATTAGGTTGTTGAAAAAGAACTGTGAAATAACCGAACCAAAAAGCGCTAAAATAAAGATGAACGACAAGTTCAATGGCCAATTTTCGGTGGCTAAAGCAGATGAAAAGTCACTGGTTAAAAGATAAATCCCTGCCGGCGGGCCAATAAACAAAAATACCAGCGAGGTAATTTCCACACCGTTTAACCCTTTCAACTTATATCGTATCTCGTTGGCATTAATTCCGTAACCAATAGTAGCAATAACCACATAAAGGGCATAACCATTGATGTTCCCGAGTGAAGATATAATGTTTCCCCGGCTAATAAGCCCAATGGCCCCGATAAATCCCAATAAAATACCCAGGTATTGCCATTTTCCAGGGCGGTTTTTGTAAATAATTAATCCGGTAATTAAAGCAAAAAAGGGAGCCAGACTATTTATCATTCCAGCCAAAGAGCTAGATATTTGTGTTTGTGCCTTGGTAAATAAAAACGCCGGAAAGAAAACCCCGGCATAGCCTGTTATTACTACATGAATCCAATTCGTGTGGGTTAATTTTTTTACCGCTTTAAAATACATGGGAATTAAAATAACAAAACCAAAAAATATGCGGAAAGCAGCAACCTGCATAAACCCAAACGATCGTAACCCCTTCTTCATAAGGATGAAGGATGAGCCCCAAATAAGGGCCAAAGCCAGCAAGGTAATCCATTGCCAGTGTTTTTTCGATAAGTTGAACCCAAACATAATTGTTAAAAATAAATGGCAAAGATATAATTAACCAATACATTATAACTTTTGTTGAAAACTTAATATTGTACCCCAATTGCAGCAGTTACGGGGAGTATTTTCTTGTTATAAACTTGTTTATGAATGTATTAAGCGCATATTTTATGCTAAGTTTATGAACAGGCTGTTGAAAAAACGTGGTATCAATGCCATGACCAATTAACTATATTTGTGCAAAATTTTGTGTTATGACCGCTGTTTATACCGAAGATAATATTAAAACACTGGTGTGGTACGAGCACATCCGCCGCCGTCCGGGAATGTACATTGGGAAGTTGGGCGATGGTTCGTCACGCGACGATGGTATCTACATTTTAATTAAAGAGGTGCTCGATAACTCCATTGATGAGTTTATGATGGGCAACGGGAAACAGATTGATATAATCATTACCGACCATGAGGTTTCTGTCCGCGATTACGGGCGTGGAATCCCATTAGGAAAACTGGTGGATGTGAGTTCCAAGATGAATACCGGCGCCAAATACGATTCCGAGGCATTTAAAAAGTCGGTCGGACTGAATGGAGTAGGTATCAAAGCGGTTAACGCATTATCGGTAAAATTTGGCATTAAAAGTTACCGCGAAGGTCAGGTGAAAGCCGTGGATTATTCCCGTGGACAAATGGTTGAGGAATTTCCAGTTGTGCCAAGTAATGAGCCCAACGGGGTGTTAACCACATTTCATCCCGATGAGGAATTGTTTGGCAATTACCATTTTATTTCGGAATATGTTGAGACGCTTTTGCGGAATTATACCTTTTTGAACGCCGGGCTTATTATTAATTTGAACGGACAACGGTTTGTTTCAAAAAACGGTTTGCGCGATCTGCTCGACGAATACATGAGCGAACCGGGTATTTATCCAGTCATCCATATTAAGGATAACGATATTGAATTGGCCATGACACACGGGCAGCATTACGGCGAGGAGATTTATTCGTTCGTGAATGGGCAGCACACCACTCAGGGGGGAACCCATTTGATTGCTTTCCGCGAAGCTCTGGTAAAAACCATCCGCGAATTTTATAAAAAAGATTTCGATCCGGCTGATGTACGCTCGTCTATCAGCGCGGCCATCAGCATAAAGGTGGAGGAACCTGTTTTTGAATCACAGACAAAAACCAAGCTGGGTTCCAAAGATATGGGACCTAAAGGACCGTCGGTAAGGCAGTTTATTGGCGATTTTTTGAAAAAGCACCTCGACGATTTTCTGCACAAACACGCCGATGTGGCCGACATATTGCTGAAAAAAATTCAGGAATCGGAAAAAGAACGGAAAGCCATTTCCGGTATTCAAAAGTTAGCACGTGAACGGGCAAAAAAAGCCAACCTGCACAACAAGAAGCTTCGCGATTGCAGGGTACATTACAATTCGAGCCACGACCGGAAATTGGAAACCTCCATTTTTATCACCGAGGGCGATTCGGCCAGTGGTTCCATCACCAAAAGCCGCGATGTGGACACCCAGGCTGTATTCAGTTTGAAAGGAAAACCCTTGAACTGTTATGGATTGACCAAAAAAATTGTATATGAGAACGAAGAATTTAACCTTCTGCAGGCAGCATTGAATATTGAAGAGGACATGGAAAACCTCCGCTACAACAATGTAATAATAGCTACCGATGCTGACGTGGACGGGATGCACATCCGGTTGTTGATCATCACTTTCTTTTTACAGTTTTTCCCCGATCTGATTAAAAACAAGCACCTGTATATCCTGCAAACCCCGTTGTTCAGGGTCCGGAATAAGAAAAAGACCAATTATTGTTATTCTGATGTGGAGCGCGATGCAGCCATCAAAGAATTGGGACCCAATCCTGAAATAACCCGTTTTAAAGGACTTGGAGAAATATCGCCCGATGAATTCGTCCATTTTATCGGTAAAGATATCCGGCTTGACCCCGTGAATCTTAAAAAAGGGGATTCAATTGCCGAACTTCTGGAGTTTTACATGGGGAACAATACTCCCGAAAGGCAACTGTTCATTATTGAAAACCTGCGAATTGAAGAGGAAATTGAAGTTTAGATTTTAGAATTTAAAGAAGGCCGGTAGGTTTTTACTTACGGAATTCTTACAGTAACAAAATATATGTCGGAAGAATTAGAAGCACAAGAATTAAAGCCCGGAAACGGTCAATCGCACGAACCAGAGGATGTTAAAACCGATAACCTGACCCACATCTCGCATATCGGCGGTATGTATCAAAGCTGGTTTTTGGATTATGCCTCGTATGTGATTCTGGAACGTGCTGTACCGCACATCAACGACGGGTTAAAACCTGTTCAGCGCCGCATCCTGCATTCCATGAAACGGCTCGACGATGGGCGCTACAACAAGGTGGCCAACATTATCGGAAACACCATGCAGTTTCACCCCCACGGCGATGCTTCCATTGGGGATGCGTTGGTGCAATTGGGCCAAAAGGATTTGTTGATTGATTGTCAGGGAAACTGGGGAAACATCCACACCGGCGACGGTGCGGCGGCTCCCAGGTATATTGAAGCCCGTTTGTCGAAGTTTGCCCTCGACGTGGTATTTAGCCCAAAAATTACGGAATGGAAGTCGTCGTACGATGGCCGGAACCAGGAACCGGTTACCCTTCCGATAAAGTTCCCGTTGCTTTTGGCTCAGGGTGTAGAAGGTATCGCAGTAGGTTTGGCTTCAAAAATTCTGCCTCACAACTTTAACGAGCTGATTGATGCCTGCATCTTACACCTGCAAGGCAAACCTTTTGAGCTGATTCCTGATTTTCCGACAGGTGGATTGGGCGATTTTACCAAATATAAAGATGGGTTGCGCGGCGGAGTGGTTAAGGTTCGTTCGCGCATCGAGAAGCTCGATAAAAAGACACTGGTTATTAAGGACATTCCTTTTGGAAAGAATAGTTCCTCGCTCATTGAAACCATTTTGAAAGCCAATGAAAAAGGGAAAATAAAAATCAAGAAAATTGATGACAATACCGCGGCGGAAGTTGAAATTTTGGTTCACCTGGCCAACGAAGTGTCACCCGATAAGACCATTGATGCGCTGTATGCATTTACTGACTGCGAACTTTCCATTTCGCCCAATAGCTGCATTATTGAAGACGACCGGCCTAAATTTTTGGGTGTGACCGAAATCTTAAAGCATAATGCCCAATATACCATGGAACTGCTTAGGCAGGAACTGCTCATCCGGTTGGGCGAACTCCAGGAAACGTGGCACATGTCGTCGCTCGAAAAACTGTTTATCGAGGAGCGTATCTATAAGGATAAAGAATACGAAAACGGGAAAGATTACGAATCTGTCATCCAGCACATTTTTAACCGCATCGAACCTTTTAAAAAGCAGTTTGTGCGCGAGGTGACTGTTGAGGATATTCAAAAGCTTTTTGAAATAAAGATGCGCCGCATCCTGAGATTCTCAACCCAGGAAGCTGAAGACCTGCTCCGGCGGTTGGAAGATGAGATGGTAGAAGTTAAAAACCATCTTGACAATATGGTTGAATATACCATCAATTACTACCGGCAGATTAAAAAGAAACACGGAAAAGGCCGGGAACGCAAAACCGAAATCCGCAGCTTTGAAAATATTGAAGCCACCAAAGTTGTTGCTGCCAATGAAAAACTCTATTGCAATTATGAGGAGGGATTTATCGGTATCGGGCCATCCATGCGAAAAGAACAGTTTGTTGCCGACTGTTCCGATATCGACGATATTATTGTCTTTAAACAGGATGGCAAGTACATTATAACCAAAGCCGCCGACAAGGTATTTGTGGGGAAAGATATTGAACATGTGGCGGTATTTAAAAAGAACGACGACCGCACCATTTACAACGTAGTTTATCGCGACGGCAAATATGGGCAGACCTTTATGAAACGTTTCCCCGTGAAAGGGATTACCCGCGACAAGGAATACGATGTGACCAAAGGTACGGAAGGTTCACGCCTTCTGTATTTCAGTGCCAACCCCAACGGGGAAGCCGAGATTATAAAAATTTACCTGAAGCCCCGTCCGAAGTTGAAAAAGCTGATTTTTGAAGTTGATTTTAGCGAATTGGCTATCAAAGGCAGGCAAAGTTTGGGTAACATCTTAACCCGCCACCAGGTTCACCGGATTGTTTTGAAAGAGTCGGGGGTTTCTACCTTGGGAGGACTAAAAATCTGGTTCGACGATGTGGTATTGCGGCTGAGCACCGAAGAACGAGGCACCTTTTTGGGTGAATTTAAGGGAGACGATAAGATTCTGGTTGTTACCAAAGACGGCAACTATCACCTGACCAATTTCGACATCAGCAACCACTATCCGGATAACATTTTGCGGATTGAGAAATTCAAACCCGGAAAAATATTTTCGGTCGTGTTTTACGACGCCGAACAGGGTTTCAATTACCTGAAACGGTTTGATTTTGAGGAGACTAAAACGGAAACAAATTTCATTGGTGAGAATGTAGCCTCAAAATTAATTTTACTTTCCGATGAAAAATGGCCTCAATTCAAAATCTCTTTTGGAGGGAAACACGCCAACCGCGAAGATGAAATTATTGATGTGGCTGAATTTATTGGCGTAAAAAGCTACAAGGCACGCGGCAAAAGGCTCACCAACTATGAGATGAAGAAAGTAGTTGAGATTGAACCTTTGCAAAAAGAGGAAGATTTAGAAGAAGAACTGATTCAAGCTGAAGAGGGGCTTGATGATGATATGGATAATCTTCCTGCTCCACCAGAAAGTCCCGGGGAACAAATGTCACTTGGGTTTTAACAGCCAGAGCATAGATAAATACTAAAAAACCCGGCCTGTTTCAGTAAAAACATGAAATAAGCTGGGTTTGAATTTTGAACAGGATTAAAACCGGAACTGCATTTTTGCCAGAATGCTGAATGGCAAAGCATTTTTGTTATCCAGATATGACAAACGCCAAACAGCATCGATGCGGAAAAATTTGAACACATTTTCAACACCTACTCCTGCTTCCATGTAAGGTTTATTGAGCACAGAGAGCCCTGCCGGGAAAAAAAGGTCTTCGCTGGTCCTCTGGGTAAAATCGCCAAATAACACTTTGGAAGTAACTACCTCGCGCCATTTAAGTTTCCGGAACAGGGGAATGCGGTTTAGGAAAAAACCATTAAAATGGTGCTCCAGCATTAATGTAGCAAACTCGCTGCTAACGAATTCATAATAGTTCATCAGGTTAAAGGCGTAGTCATCGTAAGCATAGGTCTGGTTTCCTTCGTGCAACTGTTGGAATGGGAAAGGGGCTTGCCCAAATACTTTACCTACATCAATAATGTACCTCAAATTCCCAAAGGGGCTGAGCGGTACGGTATGTTCCATGCTCAAATGGAGCTTGTAATATTCGTAATCACTACCAAGGATATGTGGCACTCCAATGGTCATTCCAAGGTTAAAAACCGGGTAGTGGGTTCCTAAACTAACCCGCTCAAACTTGCCCATAATAAATTTTTCGTTATAAGCAAAGCGGGTATTGAGCGATATTTCGGAAGTAGTAATTTTATTCACAGTTACCGTGTCGGTTCCATCCCATTTTTTAAAAGAAACCGTTTCGGAACCAAATATTTGTTTGTTGCGGACATTCAATTTATTCGAAAAACCTAGAAACCACTCATGTTCGTAATACCCACCATATTCATCAACCGTAGTAAGCTTATCGTTTTGTTTCCGTGCAAATATCGTGGACAAGATATTATCACTCAAAAAGGCATAATCGGTAATGCCCAACTGCTCATTATCGTGGAAATAATAAATATTGGCACACTGCCTGGGTGATGTATTGAACATATATATTGCCCCCAGTCCGTATTTCAATTTTTTATCGCGGGTCCCGTAAGCCAAATGGCCATTGAACATGTATTTTGTACTAAACGCGTTGCTTGTTCGGGCGCTGAATTTAAACCGATGACCTTCAATAACATTATAACTATATAGTGTATAATATGGACCGATTTCAATAGGGTCTTTTACCCAATAACCGGTTACCAGGGTATTTATAAAGTTGATGATGTTGTTGTACAAAGGTACCTCCTGTATTGAATCCACCATCTGGTAAATATCATTTTCGCGTTGGGTAAGCTCTTCGTGGCGCATTTTCTGCCATTCTTCGGGCTTTTTATACAACGCGCTGTCGAGGGTAATATATTCCTCGTACATGGTAGGCGAAAAGAAATTTTCAGGGAGTTTGGGATTGATGATAATATTATTGAACGAAGTGGTCTTGCGCCCAAAAAACCCGTATTCTTTATTGGTTACCGCAAAATCGATAAATAATTCCTGTTTCTGCGGGAACCAGATGGAATCGTCAACCAACATGTAAGTTTGTTCGGCCACAAAGTCATTCACAAAATTAATATTGACATCGTCGGCCATCCGGATTTTATAATTTTCGATGGCATAGGTAGTATCGTGTACCCAGAAATACCCGGTAAAAACAGGCTCCTGTTTGCGTTTTGGTTGAAACGATATTTGGTAGCACCAATGATTCCCCCTAAATGTACTGTCCAAAAGGTAATATTTATAATACAATTGGCCAATGGATGAAACGGGGCTTACCATTTCTAACCCCATGATGGGGACAAAATTGTCGTAGATGTTAAAATCGAGATACATTTTGCCGGTAAACTCAGAAATCACATCATCCTCCATCCCTGAAATTTTATTGGCTTTGATGATTTCTTTCTGCCGTTTTGGCTCTTTCTGAAAATAATAATCCGACATGGTTTCGGTAATAAAAATGGGGAGAAAGGTTTTTCCGGTGATGGCCGATGTATCGACATAATCAAAAATGAACTGGAACTGTTTGAAAACCTTTTGTTTCTTGTATTCTTCAGTCACATTATTTATATCGAGTTCCATTTTGTTGTACACCTCGTATTGATAGAGGGTTTGCCGGGTTGGGTCGTTTCGTTTTTTGTTTTTATTAATCTCGCGGAGGATACGGAAAGCCGGGTTTTCGCCGGGCTTGACAACTACTTCGTCAAGGGCAATGGTTTCCGGTTCCAGAAAGATTTCAAACTCCTGAAAAGAGCCAACCTGAATGGCTGATTTCCAGGTCAGATACCCCAGATAGGAAACAACCAAAACTTTGGCAGGGGTGCGGGTTTCTAAAAAGAATTGTCCATCAAATCCGGTAATGGTTCCAATGGTAGTTCCCTCCAATGAAATGTTTACAAAGGGTAACGGCTCTTTGGTTTCTTTGTCAAAAACGGTTCCCCGGATGCGGGTCACTTGTGCATTTGCCAAAAAAGAGGTTCCTAAAAAGATAAAGAAGGTTAGTAAACGGATGGTTTTTGTAATTGGGTCAATCATATTTTATGAGGTAGTCGGGTATTATTTCCGTAGTTCAAAGTTTTTACCTAAATAAACTTTCCGGACCTGTTCATCCTCCGAAAGTTCATAAGCAGTGCCTGCTTTAAGGATTTTGCCTTCGAAAAGGAGGTAGGCCCGATCGGTAATCGTTAAGGTCTCGTGTACGTTATGGTCGGTAATCAAAATACCGATATTTTTCTCTTTCAGTTTTTTAACAATGGCCTGGATGTCTTCAACAGCAATGGGATCAACACCCGCGAAGGGTTCATCGAGCAAAATAAAATTAGGGTCGATGGAGAGGGCGCGAGCTATCTCGGTCCGCCTACGTTCCCCACCTGAAAGCTGGATACCCAGGCTTTTGCGGATATGCTGCAACCCAAACTCATTTAACAGTGTTTCAAGTTTCTCGGCCTGCTGGTCTTTAGTGAGTTGCGTCATTTCAAGAATGGTCATAATGTTATCTTCCACGCTCAGTTTCCGGAATACGGAGGCCTCTTGAGCAAGGTAACCAATACCCCGTTTGGCTCTTTTGTAAACCGGTTCCTTTGTAATATCGGTGTCTTCTAGGTAAATAGATCCGCCATTGGGGGTAATTAACCCCACCATCATGTAAAAAGTGGTGGTTTTTCCGGCACCGTTTGGTCCCAGCAAACCTACAATCTCACCTTTTTCCACTTCCACCGAAACCCCTTTTACAACAGTCCGGGAGCCATACTTTTTTATCAAATTTTCTGTCCTAAGTTTCATCAATCAACCGTTTCAATGTAATTATTTTTACGTGGAAAAATGCCGGGTGTTGCTTTACAAATTCTGTTCCACTTTCTGATTTGCCATATTTGTCAGTCTTTGCGCACCCGATGACGCTTAAATCGACAAGTTTGTTACTTTTAATACCAAGCCCAAAATTAATTTTTCTTTTAGAATTGGACTTGCTAATTTATACTAAGTTTGTTTTAAGTGATTATCAAGAAATACATTTTATGAATCATCCTCATTTAAGTGACCTTGTGCAGGCACACAAAGTTATTGAGCCATACATCCACCGGACCCCGGTTTTTACATCGCAGCTTTTAAATAAATTGTTGAGATGCGAACTCTTTTTTAAATGTGAAAATCTGCAAAAGGTGGGCGCCTTCAAATACCGAGGAGCAACTCATGCTGTTTTACAATTGACTGCCGAAGGACGTACCCGTGGAGTGGCTACACATTCATCGGGGAATCATGCGGCAGCACTAGCTTTAGCGGCAGCACTCCAGGGCATGGCAGCTCATATTGTGATGCCCAAAAATGCACCTGCGGTAAAGGTGGAAGCCGTAAAAGCTTATGGTGGAATTATCCATTTTTGCGAACCCACGTTGCAAGCCCGCGAATCGGGGCTACATAAAGTGACTCAGCAAACGGGGGCCACCTTCATTCACCCTTACGATAATTTCAATGTGGTTTGTGGGCAGGGAACCGCTTGTTTGGAGCTTTTTTATCAGATAGATGAACCCGATATAATGATGGCCCCGGTAGGAGGTGGCGGATTGTTAAGCGGCACGGCCATTGCTGCAAAAGGAATCTGGAAGAATGTTAAGGTTTTTGGAACTGAACCGGCCGAAGCCAACGATGCATACCTTTCGTTCCATCAGCAAAAATTGATTCCTGTACAAAGCACCAATACCATTGCCGATGGGCTCCGTACGTCGTTGTCACCTTTTACCTTTTCAATCATCTCCGAAAAAGTGGATGACATTTTAACCTGCTCCGAGGATAACATTGTTCAGGCCATGAGGCAGGTTTACCAATATTTAAAATTGGTGATTGAGCCATCATCAGCTGTTCCACTAGCCACCATTATTGAGAATAAAGAAAGATTTGCAGGTAAAAAGGTGGCTATAATTATCTCGGGTGGAAATGTTGATTTAAACAACTTGCCGTTTAAATAGTAGCTTTTACAGTTTTCGGAATAGAAGCTAACATGTTGATTATATTAAACTTATTGATTTCTTGTCTGAAGTGTTAATTCTTTTTACCACTGAGACACTAAGTTCACAAGAAACACAAAGGAGAAACACCTTTCCAGTTAACAATTAATTGCGGCCCTAAAGCGAAATCTTAGTGAAACTAAGCGGTCATCGTGTCTAAGTGTTTATTTTTATTTACTACTAAGGCGCTGAGCACACAAGAAAAACACGAAGGAGAAACTTCAGAAGGTTTAGTTAGGGATATTAATCGTAGAAAGTCCAAACCAACCCGTATCGCAATACGAACCGGTTCGACGGGTAACCGGAAGCAATAAAATAATTACGCTCCATATACCCGTAATTTAGGTGTTCACCCCGGAGGTAAAACCGCAACCGCTTAATCTCAAAATTCCAGAATGCTCCCACATAGGGGTAATTGCCGATACTTTGTTGCGATTGGTTGTAAAACAGTGCCAATGCCGGGGAATAGGCCGGACCATGGAACTTTGTCCAATAAGTAACATCTACACCTAGCTGGAATTTCATGCGGCCTTCGGTATCTTTAAAATAAATATCGGGTTGAAAAAACAGGGAAAAATAGCCTGAAAATTCTGGCAAAGGCAATACCCGGTCATTCGTGGTTTTTTGATAATTTAACCGGGTAATGGTTCCAAATTTCCAAAAATCAAACCGGTTGTCGATATACAAATCGAATACCGAAAAGGCATTGGTGTATTGTGCTGGTGTGGCCGATTCGTCAAAATAGATATAATCTTTAAGGATACTGAACCGGGTTCCCATTTTGGTATGATATCCGGGGATGTCCAGTCCAAATTTCAACTCGGTCCGGTATTGAGGGTTAAGATTGTTTTGCCACCGGTAATGGTTTGAATAGTACCGTTGCAAAAAATAGTCGGGGGTTTCGCGGTATTGACCTCCTTCGGCCTTAGCCTCTACTTGGTTTTTGCCGCTCCCAAATTTTTGGCGGATATTTCCATACATTTGAAAATCACCTTGCTTGTAACCAGTCAGGTAGATGAGGTAATTGGCCAGGAAACTGAATTTTTCTCCTTTTTGCCGATACATCCCGCCTTCAAAATATTGGCTTTTCTTGGTATAGGCATGCGAATAGTTGAACAGGGTATCTTTGTTAAAAAAATAGGATTCCATTTTTTCAGTCCCCACACCCACATAAGCCCCAATAAATGGATAACTGCGGGGGTTTTCTTCTAAATTAATCCGGATGTTTTGTTTTCTGATTTTAAAATTGCAGGTATCGAAGGTGGTGCTGGCATTATAGGTGTTTGGGTACAAGTAAAAGTTATTTCCATCTAAATCCTGATACAAATGGGATTCGTCGGTATAAATTTTGGAACTTTTCTGTTGTTCGTACGAGTATTGCAGGCTAAACCAGAATTCGCCCACGGTTGCCGAGTCAGGGACATGGGTTTTTAAAAAACCGATTTTCTGGTCAATAAACAGTTGCTGGTCTTTAAAATAATTGGTCCCTCCGGTTAACCGGGTACTGATAAGTTTGGTTGCTAAAGTGGGGCCGGTAACAAAATAGGTATCGGTAATGCCGCCATTTTCTTGTACATCAACTTTGTTGAAAATATAATTGAAATGGGTAGCCAGCCTTCCCTGGGTATAGGAGGCACCAAATACTCCGGCATTGTTGCGGGTTTTCTGGTTTACATAAAATCCTTCGCCAGAATAGTTTTTGAAGTGGGCGCTAAAATTCAGATAGCGGTTTACATTTTGGGTGTGCACAATGTCAATATCCTGCTCGTCTTTGGGACCAATATTTACCCCAAATTTGGTGAATGGCTTGGCTACATTGTAATAATCAACATTTTGACGTTGAAAGGTGTAGGCTGAAAAAGATTGCATGAAAAGGAAATCAGTGGCGGGCTGCGGATCAAAATAGATGTTCGATTTCATGGCCAGCCCAATGTTTCCCAAATAGGAATTATTTATGGAATACCGATAACCCGGTTGGTGTTGGTGAAAATCGTAAAGGGAAGAATCGTAAGCCGAAATCGTTAATTCATGTATGCCGGTGTTGTATGTCCAATGTTTTACGATAATGGAATCATCTACATTCAGCAAATGACCATAAAAAGAATAATAGGTGGAGTCGTTACCCCCTGTTAGGAAATCCCATTTTGAAGCTTTAAGGGTGGTATCATTTTTTTGCCGAAGGGTATCATTATCAACATGGTTAGTTAAAGGTAAAACTTTTAACGTATCCTGAGGATGGCCGAGGGAATCGGGAATAGTGCTGTCGGCGTTTACCAGCGTGGAATCACCGGCGGTTGAAACCTGGCCTGCTTGAGCCCAAACATTTGTGCAGCCTAATACCAGTAGCCATACAAGCAGAATATGTAATTGTCGATTTGTCATTGGCGCAAAGATAGATAAAATTTGATCCGAGCGGGTTGCCATACAAAAATTTTGCCGTTTCCTAAAGGATGAGGAACATACTGACATTCAAAAGGGAGGAAGTACCTTAAACAGCAGGGATTAAATGGCATTGTTTTTTTATTGATTTAACTCAATTTTGAACCTATTCCAGAAAGGGTGACTTTTAGCCATGGAAAGAGTATATTGTAATCTTGGAATGGATGCAAAACAACTGAGGGGAAAATTCAGAAAAATGAAACAAAAAGGCTTTTTCAATAATTTGATAAAGAAGCTTCTAGGGGAAAGAGACATAGATGATGAGATTGTATTGGAAATGCAAAAGAGAACTGCCCTCAACCTCAGGTTTCTGAACATTTCTGTTTTTATTATTATTTTCAGCTTTGTTTTTATCGATAAAACCATCATCGACGATATTGAGGTTTACCGAAAAACAAATATCCTCAGGGTGATTTATCTTTCCATTATTGTCATTCCGCTCATTTGGTTTTCATTTAAAGCAGATGTGCAAAAATTTACACAGCTCCTGCTCATTTTCAATGCTTTGAGTTTGGGATTGTTTTTAGGTGTTCTTTCTTATTTTGTCCGGGAATATCCGGTGGCATTATTTCACAATACCGTCTCTATTTTTCTGTTGAATATTTGCCTCTATGTGGTTTTTAGCATCCGTATTAGATATGCTATTGTTCTTTCGGCTCTATTCTTATTTTTCATCAATTTTAATTATTCTTCTTTTTATGAAGCTGTTGGGCAGGTAGCTATTAATTTATGGTTTATTATAGTTACTATAGTTGGCACTCAGGTAGCAAAGGTAATGGACTCCATGTTAAAAAGGGCTATCCAGATGAATATGGATATGAAAAAAGCTAATCAATCGAAATACAAACTGTTCAGTATGGTTTCGCACGATTTAAAAAACATGATTGCTGCCCAATATACCATTGCTGATTATTTAAAAGATGACGATGAATCAACAACCGCCACCGATAGAAACCGCATGGTTGATCTTTTACACTGTTCGGCAGAGGATGTATTAAATTTGTTTGAAGACCTCTTGGTTTGGATCAAGACCCAGATCGAGGCCATCCATCCCTTGTTTAAAGCAGTTGATGTAGAAGGATTTCATCGGTCTATCGTTAGCCAAATGCAACCTGCTCTGGAAACCAAACAAGTGGAATTGCAAATCACCACAGAAGTTGCGCACGAAATGGTTACCGATGCCAATATCCTGGGTCTTATTTTACGAAATATTTTAGGGAATTCCATCAAATATTCTCATTCCAATTCAGCCATTCAGTTCCATTACACGGTTCAGAAAAATGCCATAACCTATCAGATCATTGATACAGGAATTGGTATGACCGAGGAAAAACTGAACCACCTCTTCAATCCGGAACAGGTTCAGTCCGAGGCAGGAACCAAAGGCGAAAAAGGCACCGGCTTGGGGTTGCTCCTTACCAAAGAACTAGTGACGTTGTTACACGGAACATTATCAATAAAAAGTACCCCACAGCAAGGAACTCAGGTGATGGTGACACTTCCAAACCAGGTAATTCACCTAGAAGTTAAAGCCTAAAATCATGTATTTTAGGTGCTTATGCATTAGCTATCCTGTTTTTGTTTTTTGTTTTATATTTTTTCCGCCACAGCAAGTAACCGCTGATAACCACCACAATTCCTGCCATGCCGCTCAGTGGAACCAACAGGATGTAAAATATCCCCAAAATGTTTTGAAAAATCCGCCCTGTATGCACCTCCAATGAAAAATTCCACAAAGAAATCCCGCATTCTCCCAGTATATTTTGGGGCATTTTGGGGAAACTTTTTTGATGATAAAGCGGAAGTATTCCTTGGTCGTAATCAACCATGTACTCATTTCCCTGGGTATCTTTAATAAACCCGCTCACTTTAAAATCGCCGATGGGGCGGCTACCGGTTTGTTCTTTGTAAACAGTTCCCAATGGGTAATTTATAATTTCAGGAAAAGAGGGGTGCCACAAAAAAAGGCCACTGAACGAACCAATCAAATAGGCACCATCGCGGTAAGGTTCAAAGGTATTGATACCCATTACACTTACAGGCGGTTGTATATTCATGAATTGGGGCTGGTAGTTCTTTTTGTTCATATAAAACATTCCTTCTGAAGTTGACAGTAGAAAAACCTGCCTGTCAGGATCGTAATGAAGATCCCGGAGTTTATCGTACCAAGGATTGGGTTGATCGAGGTGCGAAAATTTTAAAGGAGTTACCCGGGTGTTTGCTATGGTGATTAAAAGCGGTGGCCGCAGGAACATGCCCGTAAAAAACAAAATTACCAGAAAGGCAAAGAACCAAGCCCCTGTTTTGTTGTGCCATTTCAGCGACCATTTGTTTACTGAAACCAGCTTTTTAGCTGTTTTGTTGCGGTTTTTCCTGCGTTTAATCCAACCCGGAAAAAAGAAATAGATGATTCCTGTTGTTGACAAGAAGATGGTTATCAGTCCTAGAAAGTCAACAAATAATTGACCGGGTAATCCAAAAATTTCACCGGAATGTATTTGCCACATCGTTTCAAACATTCCAACATCGTTCTGGTAGCCCACAGGAGCATTTATTTCTATCCGTTCAAACCGGGTGTAACATCCTTCCGATTTTCCTTTAAATAAATAAGAGCGGTTCAAGGCAAATACCGAGTCTCCAATACTTTCGACAGCCACAAATCGGGGCATGTCAGGGCTGAGGTCAAATTTTTTCCAGACCTTTTGGACAGTATCGTACGCGTACAGCCCAAAAAGAGAAGCAGCATAAAGATCGCCATTTGGTGTGCGGTGTATATCAAAAACCTTCCGGTAGTCCGACCCTTGAGGAAATCCGACATGGAGGGGGCGGTAGTTTTTAAAGGTGGAATCGGTTACCCAAATGCCAATGTTCCCATAAACGATAATGCTATCGTTGGATATTATCAGGTTTCCTTTGAGGGCAGCGTTGTTCCAGTTTTTATACGAATATACCTCGGGCATGTATTTGCGTTGAATATCGATGCCGGCAAAGAGTTCCCGGTGATTCATCACAATGCCTGTGATGCCAAAATATAAAAGGATAAAAGAGAGGATCAGTCCCGGCCAGCGGTGCAATTTCTTATATAAATTCAACCAATAATTCATGCAGGCAGAGAGCTTAATTCAGGAAGGAAACCCGGTTCAGAACCGCTTTACCTTCGGAAACTTTACGAGATAGTGAGTGGATGGTTTCTGATTGAGCAATAGCAAAAAAACCGTCACGGATAGTGCGGTATTTGTCGTGCATCGGACACGGATTTGCATCGCTGCAGTTTTTTAATCCAAAGCCGCATTTGTGAAAAATAGATTCACCCTCCATCACCTGAATCACTTGGAAAAGGGTCATTTGATCCGATGTTTCTGTAAAAAAGAAACCACCGCCCCTTCCTTTCATCGAGGCGATGATGCGGTGTTTGGTCAGTGTTTGAAGGACTTTTGCAGTAAAAGCTTCAGGAGCCTCAATCTCTTTGGCAATTTCAACCACCCCGGTCCGTTTGTCCTGCCAGTTTTGGAGCTGGATAAATACCAATGCACGGATGGCATATTCTGTACTTTTTGCTAACATATCTGTTTTATTTTTTTGTTTGAGTAATCTTTCTTAAGTTCATTTATTAATTCTTGCAGAATCGAGGTAATTCATCGTTTAAATTATATTAACAAGGTTGCAAAGATAAAAATAATTATAAAAGGACAACAAGGTCTTTATATAATTTTTGTACAAAAACCTTAAAATATCAATCAATGGCGACAAAAAATTTGAAATTAATATAACCGATTTTTACGGGGAATAATGCTACCTGGCAGAGTATTTCCCATTCCGTTTGTGAAAATTCCTTGCAGTTTAATAGATTCAGGAAGTCAGTATAAATTGTGTAGAACCAAGGTAAGACTAAGTAAGGAAAGAGCCTGTTAAGGGCATTTAAAAGAATTAGGCAGAGCAACAACATCTTGCCGCTCTGCCTTTAAATTAAAATATTTTTGTTTAAAAACTTATAGCTGCTTCAAGTACAAAGCCATTAAATTTTCCACCTTGGTAGGTTGTACCGGTAAAACCATCACCAGAATATGTCTGTTGAACGTACTCAGCCTTAGCAACTACGTTTTTGGTAAGAAACCAGCCTCCACCAAAATTAATTCTGTTTATGGAAATACTTTCGGCGTCTTCGGTTTGCTTTCCACTAACTTGGTTAAACCTTCCACCTAGATAAAACCGTTCCCTACTACCAAAACGGTAAAGAGCTTCGGCAGCAATTTGTAAATAGTTTCCATTGTTATCTTCTTTCCCACCATTGGCGAGTTCAAAAATACCGAAAACCTCCAGACCATTATATTTAACAAACGGATTTACTTGTACGGCAGTAATTTGCTTAAAACCAGGATTAAATCGCCCGCTCCGGAAGTTATCATCTTCTCCATCAACCACCATTACTGAGTAGTATCTTGCCCCAGAGCGATCGCCGGCATAAAGGTTACCTCCAGTAGATAACCCGTTGTTTAGGTACCACGACCCTGTTAGCCGGACCCTCAAATCGGTGCTCAATTGTTTATCGTAACCTAATTTTCCGAAAAATGATAGTTTGTTATCATAATTATAACGGCTATCAACAGTTACATTCTGATTTAGTTTGCCATTGGTTGCACCAAGCACACCAATAAATCCATTGATATTTACCGTGACCTCACCAAAAGCCTCGGTAGAGAATGCATCCATAATATAATTACCTACAAATGGATTGTAAATGGTACGAGCATTATCGCTTCTACGGAAATGGGCATCGCCATAGTTAAATTCATCCAAGCCAATACGGATGTTTGTAATATTCATGAGCCCTCCTAAAAAACCATCATAAATAAAATCAAGATTATCCATTTGAATGTAACCGCCTTTTACCCAAGCCTCGTTATGGTGCCGCGACGAAAGATACGTTCTCAAGTGCATTCTCATTCCGTCAGCCAACTGAACATCGAGATTCAGGTTGGCCGTTGGGAGATTGAAGTTTGAAACCAAATCATATAAGGTGTCTACTTCACTGCTGTGATCCAAACCCTGAAATTGCAAGGCAAAATCACCGCCAACACGTACTTTGAAACCATCATATTTTATGGTATCATCTTTTGGATCCTCAAATACATTTAATCCGTCCTGATTGGCAGGCCTCCAATACTGTAATTGGTTTTGAGAACTAACTTGACCGTTAAACAGCAATAAAGTTATTACAAAGCTAATAACTGTTTTTATAGAAGTTTTCATAAAGCAAAATGTTTAAAAATGATTAATAATTGATAATTATGGTGTAAAGGATAGTTATTTCTTTTCCTGTTGTTATGGAGCCCATGAGTGCCGTTGGAGGAGCAATTTCAAAATTGGTCATATCAATTTTTTGTGTACCTTTTACTGTAAGCACTGATGAACTGGTAAATAAATAATCTGCATCTACTGATATATTGTTAGTTTTTCCGGCAATTGTCAACTTACCATTACCTTTAATTTTACTTCCAGAAAATTCCGATGAAACAAGTTCGAACTTTATATCTGGGTATTTATCCGCTTTTAAGGCTTCATAAGTTTTGTTGTCCATTAAACTTTTTCCGCTTTTAATTGATTTTACTGGGACAGTCAATGATAAAAACTTTATTGAGGTAAGTTTTCCATTTTTGGGGTTTCCAGTTCCAGATAATTGTAATGTTGTAACGTCCGATTCCCAATCATGTAGAGAGGAGGTACCATTTATGGACATCATGCTTTTTGCATCTAGCTTTAACGGAACTTGGGCTTGAATCGGTGCTGTTGTTAGCAATGCGGAGAACAAAATAAAAAGGAATATAAATATTTTCTTTTTCATCGTTGTAAGATTTAATTATTGGGCATATCGTCAAAAACGACACATGTGTTTTTGTAATATTATTCGATCGCAATACAAAAATATCAAATATATACGGATATTAATATCCGATATTATAAAATAATTAATTAGTATATCTAATACAAAAAGCGAAAAACTAAACGAATGATAGATAATTTTTAAACGGGTGGATACTGATAACCTAAGATTATAATTGCTACCCAAATCATTCAAGGTGGAGAGACGAATAATCTATAACTTTGGTAGATACTTCGCAGGAATAAAAAATCAGCATCAGTATTTGTATTCTAAAACTACTGATGCTGATAACTCTCAGAGTGTGTGAATGTATCTGAAATCCCGTTTAAACCAACGGGTAAGGTTTACAATTGTATGTTTTTATGTTTTGCCAGTTCCAGGATTATCTGCATGGTTTGATGCACACTATACGATTGACGGTTAAGTGTAGCATCGAACAGGTAATCGAGGTTCCCAGGCGTTTTGTCTAAAAAGGTATAAAACAATTTGTGCCGTTTTTCATCGGTATCAATGGCCCATTCTTCGGCCTCCTCAATGGTTGTTTTTTGGTTGGCCATAATGGTTTCAATCCGCCAGTAGAAAGGGGCTGTCAAGCGGATGTTCAATACATTGGGCTGTTCTTGCAGAATGGCAGCGCCTGCCCGGCCTATCAAAATAATATGTCCTTGGCGGCATAGCGAGATCATCACCTCTTTAATGGTATTTTTAATTTTTACGTCATTCACGTGGGTTTTGCTAAAGGCCACAAACATATCAATGAATGTACTTTTTTCCTGTCCTTTGTAAAAATGTTCAATTTTTGATGGGTGCAGGTTTAGCTCTTTGGCCGATTTTTCAAGAATTTCTTTGTCGATGCAGCGCCAAGGGCTGTCTTTGTGCATGCTGTTCAGCTCACTGGCCAGCAGTTTGCCGATTTTTTTCGCCTCGCATCCCGCCTGTCGCGAAATAGTGATAACCGGCCCAAACTGGTTTTTCAGGTTCAATCGGTTCGATGATTCCTGGTACCTGTTTTCGAAGTATTTAAAGAGTACATTGTCCATAAGAAACCTCCATTTTACCGGTTTAAATTCGTTGTGTTAAGTTAATAAAAATGAGCTTTGTAGTCAAGTATTTTCGCCATTATCTTTTATCCCGGGTCAATTTTATTATTTTGAACATATAAACAGAAGCGTTGGGGGCAACAAAGAGGATTTATAACCTGACATTTACGATTGTAATTGTATGAAATTGGCGGCTTTTTGTGAATGAAAGGTCAACCATCTTTCGAAATAAATATCTTTGTCTTTTATTTTTTTGGCAGCGATGAATAATAACCGGGTTTTATTGGGGATGAGCGGAGGCATTGATAGTTCGGTGGCGGCCATGTTGCTTAAGGAACAGGGGTTTGATGTGATGGGCGTGACGTTACGGTTGTGGTCAATGGCTGATGGACTTCATTCCATTTCAGAGCCGGCATACCTTACCGAAGCCCGCTATCTGGCTGCCAAAATTGGTATCCCGCATCAGGTGGTAGATGTCCGTCCCGATTTTTATGAAAAGGTGATAACCTATTTTAAAGAGGAATACCTGCGCGGGAAAACGCCCAACCCATGTGCCAAATGCAACGTGGTACTGAAATGGGAGGTTTTGAACCGCGAGGCTATAAAAAACCGATGTACTTACATTGCCACTGGGCATTATGTAAATAAATGGGAATCCAATCAGCGGGTTTACATCACCAGGGGTGTGGATACCGATAAGGAACAATCCTTCTTTTTATGGGGATTGACACACGGGATTCTTAAAAAAGCAATGTTCCCTTTGGGGCAAATGACCAAACAAAAGGTACGCAATATTGCCGTTGACAGAGGTTTTAAAGTGCTTGATGATAAAAAGGAGAGTGCCGGTGTTTGTTTTATCCCTGATGGAAATTACCATTCCTTATTAATTGGATTAATGCAAAAAGAGGGTCTAAAACCTCAGAAGGGATGGTTTGTTGATTCGAATGGAGATTTTATAGGTTACCATAAAGGTTTCCCGTTTTATACCGTGGGTCAACGCCGGGGATTAGGGTTGTCGCCAACTGAACCGTGGTATGTAACCAAAATTGATGCTTTACAAAACCAGATCGTACTGGGCAAGCAGGCCGATTTGTTTCAGAAACAAATGGTGGTTGAAAATTATCATTTGCTGTATCCTGATGATTTTGAACAGGAGGTTATTACCCGCATCCGCTACCGGAAACAATCGGCCCCCAGCAGGGTGACTATTTTAGACGAAAAGAATCTATTGGTGGAATTCAATCAACCCGAATGGAGCATTGCCCCGGGACAGACCGCTGCCTTTTATTCGGGAGACAAACTGTTGGGTGGCGGGTATATTAAGCGATAATAAATCATTATTTCTGGTGTTTTTACCATTTGACAACAAAAAAGTTGTGTTATTTCAATTTTTGGCTTGGAATCTCAAATGCATGATTTTATAAGGGAGTGATTTGGTTGCATTACTTTTGCTGCTGTTAAAAAATGGAATACAATGGCAAAAGTGGCAATACCTGTTGAGAAAGATTGTTTGAGTACCAACTTTGGCGTTTGCACCCATTATGCCCTGTTTACCATTGAACATGCAAAGGTGGTGGATACCCTACTGGTGCAACCAAACTTTTCAAGCATCGAAAAGTTTGCTTCTTGGTTTAAAGGTTTGGAGGTAACCGACGTGGTTACCTATAAAATTAATCCTGAAATCATTCATTCCTTTATTAAAAACAAGATAAATGTGTTTGTGGGGACTACCCAAATGGCGCCTGAATTACTGATTCAGGATTACATCAACGGGAAGCTCCAGTCAAATACATCGGCTTTGGAATAGTTAACTTTTAAAAATTAGAAATATGCAATTACAGACCAATTTGAAACACCTGATCACGGCTGATGATCACAAAAAGTTTATCGAAGAGAATGAAAACGTGATGGTATGCTGCGGCCGCATGGGCCCTATGTGTATCCCGGTTTACGAGGCAATGGAAGAGTTGGAGGACGACTATAAGCACATCAAATTTGCCGATATGGCGTTTGATAGCCCCGATGCCCATGTAATCCGCAATGCCCCCGAATGCAAAGGTTTTATGGGATTGCCATTTGTGATGTATTACAAAAACGGGAAAGTGGCTCATGCTTCGTCAAGCATCCTGACACCGCAGCAAATTAAGGCAGTTCTCGATTCAAAACTTACAAAATAATTGTATCCTCTTCGGGGTTGTCTCAAAAGAGGATATTTTAAGTTTATAACTTACTTTTTGAAAGATTTAAAAAAAAATTAAATAGAACGCTGGTGAAGCTGATTCTAACTGATTTCCGCAGATTTTATCTATGGAAATCAGTTTCATCTGCGTCATCTGCGTTCCATTTTTCTCAATTTGTAAGCATTAGTATCTTTAAAAATATGTTTGAGACAGCCCGACTTTTTGAATTCAAGTTATTACAGATGCTATAATTAAAGACATGAACAACGAAATATACGATGTCATTATCCTGGGGGCCGGTCCGGCCGGTTTGGCTGCTGGGATTTATGCCTCGCGGGCAAAGCTAAGCACTTTAATTATTAACGAGGGTGCAGTGGGCGGACAATTGACATTGACCGAGGAAATAGCCAATTATCCCGGGGTTGAGACCACCAGCGGGTACCAGTTGGTAACCACCATGAAAAAACAGGCGCAGGAATTTGGCTGCAAAATAAAAAGTAACCGGACGATCACCCGATTTCAGTTGGAAGGAGCCGTGAAATCTATTACAGTAAACGATACCGAGACATTTCAAGGCAGAACAGTTATTTTAGCAACCGGAGGAACTCCACGAATGTTGGGTATTCCAGGTGAGCAGGAATTTAAAGGCCGTGGAGTATCGTATTGCGCCACTTGCGATGGCGATTTCTTCAATGGAAAAGAGATTGTAGTTGTGGGTGGGGGCAATTCGGCCCTGGAAGAGGCGGTAACTCTGACCAAACATGCCAGCAAAGTAACCATTGTGCATCAGTTCGACCAATTTCAAGCCTTTGAATATGCCATTGAGGAGGCAAAAGCCAACCCAAAGATTGAGTTCATTATGGAATCGGAACTTCGCGCCATTGTGGGGGCTGATACCGTTGAAAAAATTGAAATAGAACATTTACCCACTGGAAACAAAAGCGAACTTAAAACCGATGGCATTTTTGTTTTTATTGGTTATGTTCCGAATACCGAAAAGGTAAAAGATGTGGTGATGGTCAATGAACGAGGCGAGATTCTAGTCGATCCGGAGATGAAAACCAATACTCCCGGAGTATTTGGTGCAGGAGACAGCATCCAAAAACGTTACCGCCAGGTTACCACAGCAGTAGCCGACGGAACCATTGCAGCCCTTTCGGCATCGGCTTATTTGCGGCAATAAAAGCAACAAAATATAATAACTGAGGGTTTTGATTTTTCCGGAACAACCGCCAAAGATAATTTGGGGGTTGTTTTTATTTTATCTGGGCAATGGCCTTTTCAATAGCTTGTTCAATTTGCATCAGGTTAAAGGGCTTCCGGAAATATTCCAGAATTATTTTTTCTTCAAGGGCTTTGGATATTTCATCGTTGTACTCAAAGCCGGTTAAAATAAAATAGGCAATGTTTACGAATTGCTCTTTTGCTTTGCGTACAAACTCAATCCCGTTCATCCCAGGCATTCGCATGTCGCTGATGACCACGATTATATCAGTGTTGTTTTCTAGCTTTTTTAACCCTTCTAGCCCAGATTCTGCGGTTAATACCCGATACTTCTTTTTGAAATTGATTTCAAACAATTTCAGATTTATGGGTTCATCATCCACATAAAGTAAGGTAACATTATTCTGTGTCATGGAATCAATTTTAGGTTCAGGCATAAATTTACAAAAAGTGTTGAACCATTTTAAGAATTCTAATTAAATTCATTTTCCAGATAGAATTATTTCCGTTTCGATAATGCTGATGATTTGTTCTGAATCAGTAAATTAACCCTACCAGTTTTAAAACAGCACGTTCATAACTTCCTACCAATGAATAATTTCAGACGATTTATGGTTTTTCACTTTGGGAATGGGGCCTAAATTGGTTAAAAACAATTATTTTTGCGCGAAAATAAACTTGAAACTAAAAAAACAAAATAGTTATGGGACGTGCGTTTGAATACAGAAAAGCCGCAAAAATGAAGCGTTGGGATAAAATGTCGAGGATTTTTCCGAAACTGGGTAAAGCCATTACCGTGGCAGCCAAAGAGGGTGGCCCCGACCCGGAAACCAATGCCAAACTGAGGACCGCCATTTTGAATGCGAAAGCCCAAAACATGCCCAAAGACAATATTGAGAATGCCATTAAAAGGGCCGCCGGCAAAGATGCCGCTAACTACATCGAGATGAACATTGAAGGGAAAGGACCTCATGGCGTGTTGGTTTTTGTGGAGTGCATGACCGACAATACCACCCGTACCACTGCCAATGTAAAATCTTATTTCAACAAAGCCGGCGGAAGTCAGTCTCCCAACGGTTCGTTGGAATTTATGTTCAACCGGAAAGCGGTTATTGAATTTGAAAAGCCGACCGGGTTGGATATTGAGGAATTGGAACTGGAATTGATTGATGCCGGTTTGGAAGAGGTGGACGAAAACGAAGGAACTGTTTATATTTATGGTGATTACACCAAATTTGGGGCTTTAACTCACGCATTTGAGCAAAAGGGGATTGCCGTAAAAGCAACCTTGCAGCGCATTCCAACATTACCTGTTGAATATACCGAAGAGCAATTGGAAGAGATTGAAAAGATGCTGGACCGATTGGATGAAGATGACGATGTTCAGGCAGTTTATACCAATATTGCCTAACCATGATCATAAAAAACGGTCTCAATCACAGGTTAATATGTGGTTGAGACCGTTTCATTTTTTGCAAAACTATTCTTTCCTTTTCATCACAGGTTTTCCTGATTTTAATAATTCCCGTCCTGCCAAATCGTTGATAATGATGGCAGCCATCATATACCAGGCACTTGCAGCACAAATGATAAGCACATAGCCGGCTACTTTGTTCATGAGCGGAAACCCGAAATGCCCCAAATCGAGCAGGATGAATCCAACGATTAACGTGCTAAAGGTAATAAACATAGCTTTGTGAATAAATAGGGAACCAATCCAGAAAATAGCAGTTAACAACGTCCAGGCAATCAAATAATAGCCGATATCGGTGGTTGTTGAAACATAGATGCCAGAATTGTTTAGCATCCAGATAAGCCCCAGTCCGATCCAAAAGGCACCATAGCTTGTAAAAGCTGCAAATCCAAAGTTGTTTCCGGTTTTTTGTTCCATAAATCCGGCTATCAGTTGGGCCAATCCACCAAACACGAAGCCCATGGCTACTACAGGGCCCAAACCACTGATTCCGATGTTATGAAATTGCAACAGAAGTGTTGTCAGTCCAAACCCGGCTAAGCCTACTACCGCCGGGTTTCCTAATTTTCCTTGATTCATTGAGTTTTCCTTTTAATTAAGGGCGCAAAACTAATGCTTTTTTCGGTTGGGAAAATTGGAAAAACGGGTTGGGTACAATATTCTTTTACACCTGCGGTTTGTCAGGTAACTGATTGAACCAACTCAAATCGGGTTCCGATGGTCGAAAGGCATCCACTTGGATTATCTTGCCCTGTGGGTCGATGATGATAAACCGGGGAATGGTTTTTATTTGGTAGTCTTTTAAAAAAAGTTCGGCATTTTCTACCCAATACTGGTTCCTTGAGGTTCCTTTTACTTGTAAAAAGCTTGACCAATCTTCTTTTTTGTTGTCCACAGAGAGGCTGATAAACTGGATGTTTTTGTGGGCGTATTTTTGTCCGAGTTCCTCAAAAAACGGCGATTCCCTTTTGCAGGGTAGGCACCATGTGGCCCAAACATCAATGTAAATGTAGCTCCCAAGGAACCGGTTTAAGCCGGATTTGGCCCCTTCCATATCTTCAAATGATACCTCAGGGGCTGTACCCGAAGTTTCCAAAGCCTGATATTTTAAATAGGGTGCCAGCAGTTGTTCTTTTAATAGTCCGTCGGTACAATTGGCTTCGAAGGTTTTAAATACCCATTCGCAATTTTTGTATCCAAAATATTTAACCTGTTCCTTTACCATGGAACCCAGCAGAAAGTTTTTTACTGTTTGATTTTTTATTTGGCTATTTACCTGCTGCAACCTGAAAAGTGTCATTTCATGCGGTTCCAGGTTCTGGTCGGCCAATTTTTTGATGTGTTCTTCTGCATGCCAGGCAATGTAAGCGTTCAGGAATATCTTATATTCATATAAAGGCAGCAAGGTGCTGTTGTTTACATCAAGTTTTTGTAGAAAATTAAAATAGGTAGTTCCGTCAATCGTATTGGCTTGAGGGCTTAACCTCGGATATTCCATCAATTTTGTAGCCCAATCGTACAATAACGATGCTTGTTCCATTTGTACAAATGTTTGGGTAAGTGCAGGATGCTGCTTCTGGTATGATTCAAACACCAATTTCTCGGTAACATAAAGCGAATCGGCCAAATAACGGAATTCCTTTACTGGTAACTCATACAGGTGCGATCCCGCAAGGTTGTGGGCTACCATCAATTGATATTTTTGTTTTAAGTATTGGTTGGCCTCACTATGTTTGCCTGTAAATGTAATGGAATTAAGTATATCGTGGTTATCATATTCCAGATGCAGTTCATCGCCCGGACTGATAAATAGATGAACGGTACGGTTACCATTGCGTAACACAAAGTAACCATCGTTGGCCAGTTTCCAGTTGAAAGTAAACTGGTTTGCCGGATTTAGGGAGACGGTGTCGCTGAAATTGTCGGATGAAAGAATCATTTCACTGGCTAGGATGTTTGTTATTTGGCCAGTAAGTATGGTTTCAACAGCATTTTTTTCAGTAGTTGATGTTGCTTTATTATCAGTAGTATTAGTAGAATTATTACATGATGCAAACAAGTATAGGCTTGCTAATGCAACTATCGCTGCTTTTATGGTTTGATTTTCCATGTTTTTTTAAATTTTAAAAGTTATCTGGCTAAAATTTCATTCCCATCACGCAAATGTCGTCAATCTGTTCATGGTCGCCTTTCCAGGCATTGATAATCTGGTTGTAAAAGCTTTTTTGACGTTCCATGGGGAGTTCCTGATTCTGGAGCAGGGTCTCTTTCATGGTTTTATACATGAATTTTCGTCCGTTAGGGCCACCAAATTGATCGGCATACCCATCGGAAAAGATATACACAGCATCTCCCTCGATCAATTCAAACTGCTGATTGGTAAAAGGAACCCGGTTAACATAGGCACCAATGGGTTGTTTGTTTGCTTTGGTTTCGTACAAATGGAACCCAAAACCTGTATTGGTAGGTTCCATGGGCTCGTTATTCCTGATCAAACGCGGTTTCTTTACCGATCGGATGATGTAAATGGGGTTGTTGGCAGCAGCATATTCCAAGATACGGGTTTTTGGGTTAAAAGCGCAAAACGAAATGTCCATGCCGTCTTTCACATCAGGGTTTTCCACACTTTGTAGCGATTCCAAAACCAATTCGTTGAGTTTGTTTAAAATCTCATCGGGGTGGCATAGTTTAAATTCACTTACAGTACGTTGCAGATTCTGGTGACCCATGATGCTCATAAATGCGCCGGGAACCCCATGCCCGGTACAGTCGATGACTGAAAACATGATGTATTCGCCAAAGACCCCGAACCAATAAAAATCGCCGCTCACAATATCTTTGGGCTTGAACAGGACAAAGGAATCAGGCACATGGTTTTTAATAATGTGGTCGCTTGGTAAAATGGCCTGCTGGATGCGTTTGGCATAGGTAATGCTATCCATAATGTCTTTGTTCTTCTTTGCCAGTTCCTCGTTTTTTCTTACCACTTCCGCGGTACGTTGTTTTACCTTCTTCTCCAGGATAATTTTCTCAAGTTTTAAGTTTTTTTCCCGGATGTTGATATAAGTGATGATGGCTGCAATTATTAAGACGATAACAATGAGGGTGAACCACCAGGTAGCATAAAACGGGGGTTTAATGGTAAATGGAAAGGTAATGGGGTCCTGGTTCCAGATGCCTGTATTGTTGCAGGCAATAAGTTTAAAAGTATATTTACCGGGTGGGAGCGGGGAGTAAGTTTTATTGGTCAGCATGTTGGCCGGCAACCAATCTTCATCGGCTCCTTCGAGCATTACTTTGTATTTTACTTTCTCAGCATCGGTTAAACAGATGCTATGGTATTCAAAATAGATACTCTTCTCATTGTATTTCAGTTTCATTCCTGGTTCCATCGGGCGGTCTTTCAAATTCACCTTTATGTTGGTAATGTGCGTTAAAGGCTCCAGCAGGTTGATCCGTTCTTTGCTGGGTGTGAACTTGAAAAGCCCATTCACAGTGCCACACCAAAGGTTGCCATTGCGGTCGATAAAAAAAGCATTGTTCTTGACTTCAATCCCGGTAAAACCGCTCCGTTGAGTATATGAATAAAAGGTTTGGGTCTTTGCCTCAAATTTATTCAATCCTTTGTTGGTTCCAATCCAGATATTCCCTGAATGATCGGTAATTAGGCTGGTAATCAAATCGGTAAGCAGGCCATCATCGGTTTTGTAGCGGATAATTTCTTTATTTTGTGGCGAGAAAACCATAATTCCTTGGCCTTCAGTTCCAATCCAAATTTGGTCTGCACTATCTTGGGTAAAGCACAACGGTGTAATATTTCCTAGCGTGTCGATATGCTGGAAGGTGGTATTTTCAACCGTCACCACTCCTTTTCCTTTCAAACCAACCCACATCAGATGGTCCTGGCCATAAAAAAGGGTAGCAATTTCGTTGCCCATAATTCGGTCAAATGCTTCCTTTTCGGGTTCAAAATAAAAAAGCCCATCAATAGTACCTACCCAAATATGGTCATCGTGATCAATAGCCATGCAGGTGATTATTTTTCCATACCTGAGCACCATGTTGTTAAAACCCGGATGATACTTCAATTTATTTTCGCCGGGCCTAAAAGAATAAATACCATCCTCTTTGGTAGCCACCCAAATGGTTCCATCGGTGGCTTTTTGCAGGCTGATAATTTCTTTATTGATGTTTTCGTTTTCGTTCCAGGGTTTGATGTTTTTCCCAGTCATGTTGTATTTACAAAGACCACCAGCGGTCCCAATCCAGATATTGTTGCGGTCGTCTTCGCTGATGGCTGATACTTGCTCGCTCAGTAACCCATGATCCGGCAAAAAGGAGAGAAACTGCTCCCCTTTAAAAATAGACAGCCCGTTTTCGTTGGTTCCAATCAGGATGTTGCCTTCACGGTCCGACAGGATTTTTCGGATTTTGTTTCCAGCCAGCCCATTTTCCTGGTTGAAAGTCAGAAAATCGGGGCTGATGCGGGTAATGCCTCCTCCCCAGGTTCCCACCCAAATGGCTCCATAAATATCCTGGCTGATGCAACTGATGAAATTATTGGCCAAGCCGTCGCGGTTATCAAAAACGGTTACATTCCCGGTTTCATGGTCTTGCCGATACAAACCCCCATTGTATGTACCGTACCAAATGTTCGAATCCTTATCCTCGAACATGTTGGTTATCTGGAAATAGTATGAAAGTCCGGGGTGCTTAAATATTTTGAAGGTATTTTCCGCTTCATCGTAGTATTTTATCATGTTGTCGATAACCAGAAAAATGGTATCATCCGATGTTTGTGTGATGTAGAAGATACGATCGCTGAGGCGCGTTTTTCCTGTAAAATGTGAGAAGGTAGTGTTGTGGTCAATTACATGTTCAAGGTCATGGATAAGATAAGCTCCCGAACCTTGGGTCCCAATCCACATCCGGTGTTTTGAGTCTTCGAAAAAGCAGGTAATATCACCATTAATTTTCACGGAATCGGGAACAATATCAAAAAACCGGGAACCATCGTAAAGGGTGATGCCTCCTCCTGTATGGCCAAACCAAATGTTCCCCTTGGAGTCTTGGAGAATTGTTTGCACCCCGTTGACTGAAAGTCCGTCGTCGGCGGTATAATTTTTAAATTGACGGCCATCGAAACGGGAAACACCGCTGGCTGTTCCAAGCCAAATAAAACCATCGGTGTCCTGAATGACATCATAAACCTTCGATTGCGACAGCCCCTCCTTGACTCCGTAATTATCGAAATAATATTTTTGCGACGTTCCCAGATTTGGGAGCAAGATTATAAAAAGGATGAATATCAAACGATGTATCGGACTCATAGGGCAGTTTTTTGGGTAATACAAAAGCCCTCTGATTGTTACCAGAGGGCTTAAAGTTACAATATTTTATGAATACTACCGATTACTTCTTGATAAAGAAAAAGGTTCCATTCTCGTCTTCAAAGCCTGCAATCTTCCCAAATTGTGGTTTTTGGTTTTCGTTGGCCGAAACAGCCTCGGTTACTTTCGAAACTATCGACTCAATAGGCATACAGGCGTTCTCATTGAATTGCAACGACTTGGCAAAAGTTTTTGTAAACTGCGAATTATCGGAGGCCAGCTCGTATCCGGCTGATGAAAATACCTGGGATGACTTGAATTTTGTTGCATTCACATCGTCGCAGGAACGGATTTCATTGGTGGCACGCATGGCCTGGTAAAACGATGGCCCCGATTCGCAGGCATCGGTGACAACCAGCGTGTGGGTAATTACTGTGGAATAGGACTGCATCCCGGCTTTTAAGCTGTTGATGTTAAAATAGGTGAATTCATCGTCGCGGGTGGCATCCACAGGAATCCAATAGCCGGTTTCGTTAATGAATTTTCCGTGCCCGGCATACCAGACCAGCAATGAGTTTACATTGTTCTTTTTTACCTGGTCGCGGAGTTCGATAGAAAAAAACCGCTCCATCTCTTTTTTCGACATGTCTTTTTTGTGTATAAAGTTATGCACCTCGTAGTTGGCTAAAGCCGATTTCATGGTAGTTACGTCTTTGGTCGGACCTTCGAGGCTGGCAAAGGTCTCATAACTTGAATTTTCGATAAACACCACCCAGGTTTTCCCCATGGGGTTGCCTTCGGTTATCAGAGCACCTTCGCGGTTTAGCGTGTAGCTTGTCTCCAAAGTATTGTTGTAGGCATCTACAACTTTGAGGGTGATTTTATCCTTATTTAAAATACTCAGCGTTGCAGTAAATTTAGGGTTCAGTTCTTTGTCATTGAAACTGGCCCTGATGTCATCCACATAAATGTCTTTAATCAGGCTGGCATCCTCAATAAAACCTTCTACAAACAGGTTTTGGTCTTGAGAATCGAGATACACTTCCCCATTATCGCTGGCATAAGGTGTGGTGATGCGGGCAATAGGAATATCGGTTTCCACCCTGAAAAGTTCATAATTCAACGCGGTCTGGTTTTTGTAAATATCAGAAACCATAAGGTTTATTCCGGTAACATTCAACAAATTCAAAGTAAAATTGAATGTTTTGGCTTTATCAACGTCAACTTTTTGCCCGTTGATGGTCAACGATTCGATATCACTTTTGTCATCAATTCTTCCTTTGATCACCATGTGTCCGGCATTCTGGAGCACCACCAGTTGATTTAAATTCATGATCATGGGAGTATCAATGGCCACTTGCGGCGGGACCTGTTCGCGGTTGAGTTCAAAAACACGGTTTTTAGCGTCAGTAAGTTCCATCGATGCCGGATTTAAAGGCTGAACCAAGGTGATGAAATTTTGGTAGTCCTTAATGGCCGGAACCGATTCCATCATTTCCTCGTTCGCACGGCCCCTCCAGTACAAGGCCAGGTTATTATCGGGTGTTTTGGCAAGCAATTGCGAAAAATCCGATTTGGCATTTTGGAACTGCCCGTATTCAAAATAATATTTTCCCCTTGCAAAAAGTACCGGAGCGGCATTGTCAGTCAATGTTTCCAGTTTTGACAGGTCGTTGATGGCATTCAGTAATTCGCCTCTTTTGTAATATACCAAGCTACGGATTTCATAAGCTTCGGGCACCGATGCAAATTTATCGGTTCCTTGAGTTGCCATCTGGAGGGCTAGGTCCAGCTGATTGTTGCTCAAATAACATTTGGCTAACGCGAAAACCGATTTTTGGAACGAAGGGTTCAATGAAATTGACTTTTGATAATCGGCAACTGCCTGAGTAAAATTTTTAAGACTGTCGTTTGCCACACCCCGAACATAATAGCTGGTATAAGTTTGTTCCCGTTGCAAGGCATTGTCGATGGCAACAATGGCCTGAGGAAATTCCTGTAGTTTGATGTGTGTAAAAGCTTTGTATTGTTGCGCCTGAAAATGCTTGCTATCCAGCGTGGTGGCTTCTGTCAGGTATTTTGAGGCTTGGGAATAATTTTTAATCTGGTAATTGAGCCTGCCCGCTTGGTACAAGTAATCCACCGATTTAGCATCAAGGCTTACTGCTTTTTCATAATCGGCAGCAGCAGCTTCAATGTGCTCCAGTTTTTCTTGAACTTGAGCCCGCAACACGTATGCATCCAGGTAATTTGCATCGGTGGTAATGGCTTGATCTAGTTCAACGAGAGCCTCTTGATACAACTGACTCTCAAACATTTTTTTTGCATTTTTAAAGTTTTTTTTGGCATTTTGAGCTCCTACGCTAACAACCAGTAAACTTATAAATAGGGCGATAAATATTTTTTTCATAAAAACTCCTCCAATAGGTTTATTTGACATTGATGGCATTTTTCAACACATTAACAAAGATATGAAATTAAAACCTTTAAATAGCTGTAATTTGGGCACAATCAGGGTAAAACCCTAATATTTTTGATGTAACTGTTTTTCAGATGGATGAAGGATGCCGGGGGTTGCGTTTTGCATTTTGAATCCCCGTTTATTCCTCTAAATTTGCATTGTTGAAACGAATAGGCATTCAAATATTTTTGAGCATGACAGATTTTAAAACTAATTCATACGATTAATGAAACGAGCCAGAGGTTTTGCAAGCGACAATAATGCCGGGATTCACCCACAAATTATGGAAGCTTTGATGGTGGCCAATCGGGGACATGCCATCGGGTATGGCGATGATGACTTCACCCGTAAAGCAGAGCATCATTTTAAAGAGATGTTGGGAGAGGACATTGACGTGTATTTTGTTTTTAATGGTACCGGAGCCAACGTGTTGGGGATTAATAACCTGGGGAGCTCTTTCCATTCGGTTATTTGCGCCGACACCGCCCATATTCAGGTGGATGAATGCGGTGCACCAGAAAAATTCACCGGGATGAAGCTGATATCGATACTCACCCATCAGGGAAAGTTGACTTTGGAGGGGGTTCAGAAACACCTGCATGGATTTGGATTCGAGCATCACAGCCAACCAGGTGTAATTTCCATTACGCAACCTACCGAGCTGGGTACTTTGTATTCGGTGGACGAAATTAAGAATCTGGCACAACTGGCTCATTCACACCAAATGTACCTGCACCTTGATGGAGCCCGGATATCAAACGCTGCAGTGGCTTTAAACCTTCCCGTTAAAGCCTTTACCAAAGATGCCGGTGTGGACGTGGTTTCGTTCGGGGGAACTAAAAACGGGATGATGTACGGCGAGGCGGTAGTTTTTATGAATCCGGCTTTGGCTACTAACTTCCGGTATTTCAGAAAACAAGGGATGCAACTGGCCTCCAAAATGCGCTTTATCGGAACTCAATTCGATGCTTTTTTTACCAACGATCTTTGGTTGCAAAATGCCCGGCATGCCAACCAAATGGCGCAGCTCTTGTATCAAAAGGTGATGGATATTCCCGGGGTTAAGGTAACTCAACCGGTTCAGGCAAATGGGGTTTTCGCCATAGTTCCGGCGCATGTCATCCCTTTATTGCAGCAGGAGTATTTTTTTTATGTTTGGGACGAATCGCGGAATGAGGTGCGGTGGATGTGCTCCTTTGATACAACGGCCGAGGATGTGGAGGATTTTTCCGCAATTCTGCGAAAACTCGTATAACCGGATGGAAAAAAACGCTGACACCACTGAACCCATCTATCCTTGGGGACATTCCCGCAGGTACAACGATTATCCAAGCTATATTAAAAAGGGGTTTGGGAAAAGGGTACAAAAGATATCGGTAAATGTAGGTTTTAGCTGCCCAAACCGAGATGGAACCAAAGGCACCGGAGGATGTATCTATTGCGACAATTCCACCTTTAGGCCAGGTTATTGTCGCCCTTCAAAAAGTGTACGTGACCAGATACAGGAAGGCGTTTCATTTTTTGAGGGAAATTATCCCGACCTTTATTACATGGTCTATTTCCAGTCATATACCAACACCTATGCACCCGTTGAGGAGCTACGTGAAATGTATCTTCAAGCCTTGGAACATCCCAAAGTAACCGGCCTGATTGTTGGGACACGTCCTGATTGTGTGAACCCTGAAATTCTTGATCTTTTGGGACAGATAAATGAAAAAGTACCGGTAGCCGTTGAATTTGGACTGGAGAGTACATTAAACAGGACCTTAAACCTGATTAACCGTTGCCATACATGGGAAGATTCGATACAAGCTATCCAACAGTGCCACCAACGTGGACTTGCTACTGGAGGACATCTGATCCTCGGGTTGCCCGGTGAATCACGTGAAGAGATGCTGGAACATGCCACAAAGGTTTCTGCATTGCCTTTAACGACACTTAAGCTGCATCAACTTCAGGTAATTAAAAACACCAGGTTGGCGGCTATGTACCTCGAAAACCCTGGGTTTGTGCATTTATTCAGCATGGATGAGTACCTCCATTTGGTAGTTGAATTTCTGGAGCTTTTATCTCCAGCCATTGTGGTGGAGCGCTTTGTAAGTGTTTCGCCTACCGAAAAGCTGATTGCCCCTGCATGGAACAAAGCCAAGAATTTTGAGATTGTGGCCAAATTGGAAAGAGAGCTTCTCAAACAAAATACATGGCAAGGGAAGAAATATTCATTTACACAAAATAGGGCTTTATAAAAACGAAAAAATACCATGAAAACCCAACTTCCAGAACGGATATTTTTGATTGGCTTTATGGGTTGCGGAAAAACAACCGCCGGAAGGCTTCTGGCACAGTTAATCAACTACCAGTTTATCGATTTGGATGAACTGATTGTACAAAAGAAAGGAATGTCGGTTGCGACCCTGTTTGAGAACGAAGGGGAAGAAAACTTCCGGCTGTTGGAAAAGCAGGTATTGGCTGAGGTTTTTGAAATGCGGCAAGTAGTGGTGGCCACAGGCGGTGGAGCCCCATGTTTTTTTGACAACATGGAGCAGATGAACAAACATGGGATTTCGGTTTATATCAAATTAACCCCAAAAGCCCTGTTGAGCCGGTTGAGGAACGCCAAAGAACAACGGCCCTTACTTAAAAACAAAAGCGAAACTGAACTGCTTGAATTTATTACCCAGATGCTCCAAAAGCGGGAGCCATTTTACCTGAAGGCTATGTTGAATATTGAGGGAATCGGATTGACTGCTTCTGATATTTTAAGGGTAATCGAGAATGGTTCCGGACTTGCCTGATAAGGTGTTACTAAAGAAACACATTTCACTTCTTTCAGGAACCGGCATTGGATATTTTTGAAAAAAAATATTAAAACCAGTGATACCCAAACATGTTTTTCAATACCTTCGACCAGTTTTTTTGAATCCGATTCAGTGCCAAAATTTCTAATTTACTGATTTCGAGACAATGGGAGTTTCATTTACATTAAAAATTATAAAGCTTTTTCTATGGCAAAAAAACAGGTAAAATGGCTTTTCATGATAGCAGCCATGATTTTATTGCCCATCTGGGCTTTTGCTTCCGGTGGGTCAGGTGGCCCATCTATTGGAGGTATCCGCATTGAGTTCTTTTTGTTTGGGTTAACATTGGTGGGTGTGGCTTTATTTCACCACCAAACCTTTTGGGTGGCATTAACCGGGTTAACAGTAATTGTTTTGTACAAGTTGGTTTTCATTCACCATTATCCTTTTGCAGAACATCTATTAGGTTCAAATTCATTATTCGATCAGTTGGTTCACAAAGAGATGCGCCAGGGGGAATGGGGCATTTTACTGAATCTTTTTGGCCTTTTGCTGGGTTTTGCGGTATTAGCAAAGGTTTTTGAAGAATCGGGGGTTCCCGATATCCTTCCCAAATACCTGCCCAATGACTGGAAAGGGCCTTTTGTGTTATTGATTTTTGTATTTGTTCTTTCTTCGTTCCTCGATAATATTGCAGCCGCCATGATTGGCGGAACCGTAGCGCTCATTGTATTTAAAAACAAAGTACATGTGGGTTATATTGCCGGAATTGTTGCGGCATCGAATGCCGGAGGTTCAGGCAGTGTGGTTGGCGATACCACTACCACTATGATGTGGATTGACGGTGTTTCGGCTTTTAATGTGTTGCACGCCTTTATTGCAGCCTTGGTTGCTTTAATAATTATTGCCTGGTTTGCTTCACACCAGCAAGATAAATTTCAACGGATTATTACCGATGCCAAACCAGGAGTTAAAGTTGACTGGGTGCGTTTAGGAATTGTTATCTTAATCTTGGTTGGGGCTATTTTATCGAATGTGTATTATGATATGCCGGCTTTAGGCGTTTGGGTTGCCATTCTTATTGGTGCTTTTTTCACCAAAATGCCCTGGCATGAGATTTCAGCATCGATGAAAGGGGCCATTTTCCTGATGAGTCTGGTAACCGCAGCCTCGTTCATGCCCGTAGAAACCTTGCCCGATGCCTCGTGGATGACCGCGTTTATCCTTGGTTTTGTTTCGGCAGTATTCGATAACATACCATTGACTAAACTGTGCCTCGACCAAGGGCACTTCGATTGGGGAATGTTGGCTTATTCGGTAGGTTTCGGTGGTTCCATGATCTGGTTCGGTTCATCGGCGGGTGTAGCCATTACCAATAAATTTCCCGATGCCCGGAACGTAATGCTGTGGTTGCGCAAAGGCTGGCATGTAACACTGGCTTACATTGTCGGTTTCTTTGTTTTATTTTTAGTAATGGGTTGGGAACCTGCCAGCAACAAAAAACACAAAGAACCTGCAACGGAATGTCCGGTAGAGAACTGTCCGGTTAAAATTAAAGCTCAGGCCATGGAGCAGTACCATTTGGAAGAGCATAAATAATTCAATTCGAACATATATGCAAAAAGCTGTTCTTTGGGGCAGCTTTTTTTATATTAAATTCTTTCATGTCAAAGTTTAACTGTATTATTAAAAAAATAGAAAAATAGCCAAAGATTTATCAAGGTTTTTTTTAAATTCTTTTTTCGTTTTTTAAAGCATATAATATTATCTTGTTGCGAAACTCAACAACCATAATCATGAAACTTTCACTTACCACTATTTTTATTTGTCTTTCAATCATACTTTTTAGCCAGGACTTAACAAAATCAAGAGCTTCAAGTTATTATACTTATATTTTTAAAATATCGAATAAAGAGGCAAAAAAAATTTATAATAATGCATTATGGAAATTTGAAAGATCTTATTTTCACACTTTAATCGATTCTTTTCCAACAGATAGCATTTATAAAAAAACCTTACCTCAAGGTCATTATTTAAAACTTGCTTCAAAAAATCATAATTTAATCATCGATATTGCCACAATCCAATACTTCGATGTACTCATAAAAAATAATAGTCGAGATTTAAATATTCAGGTAGTTGATACACTTGGTAATGCTATTCCTAATGCTGAAGTTAAAGTTAATAACATAGCACTTCGATTCGATAAAAAAAGTCAATGTTACAGAAATACAAAATCAAATAAAAAAGGACTATTAAGTGTTTCTTATAAAGGGATGGTGGTATATAATGATTTAGCAAGAAGCAACAATAATTCTTTACCACGCCGCGCTTTAAGTCAAATAGTTTATGGAAAACCTGTCCGGTATTTATGGTTACCGGTATACTATATCATTAATCTTCCAATTGATGGAGTGAAGTCTATAATTAATCACTATCCACAGAATACTATTTACCGAACGCGAAATTATTTTGTAAACTGTTTTAACCGAATTGCTTGTCGATTCGATGATTACTATTGCGATGAAGTTTCACCACCGATAAAAACAAATTGGGGATATATGATTTTTAATAAACCAAAATACTTACCCAATGACACGGTAAAATTTAAAGCCTATGTTTTAAATCGGAGAGGCTATCCAATAAATAAACCTGTTGAAGTAATCCTTTTTAATTACAACAAAAAAAATAGTCGGATGAAATTAGGTTCTATTTATCCTGATTCACCCGGTAACTATGTTTTTGAATTTAAATTATCCGACTCTTTAAATTTATCGCTCGACAGAAGTTATTCTATATACTTGGAGGACAAAAACTACAACACTATGTTTGAGGGTGGATTTAAATATGAAGATTACGAGCTTTCAGGGACTAAACTAAGTACCCGCCTGGAGTTTGAAAATCATTATATTCAGGATTCCAATATACTTTATATTTCAGCAACCAACGAAAACAATTTACCTTTATTAGGGGCAAAAGCCAAATTAGTTATTACAACCACTAACATTCAAAGGGTTTTTGCAAATTCTTTATACATAAAAGACACCTTGTTGGAGAAAACTATTGATTTAGAACCAAGTGGAGAAACTAAATTTCAAATCCCTGATTCAGTTTTTCCGAATGCCAATTTCTATTATCAAATCAAAACGGAGTTACAAACTGCTGAAAATGATAACAAAACCGAATATAGGAACGCTAAATATTTTTTTTATGAAATCAGAATAGAAGGCAATCTGAAGGACGACTACATTAGTTTTATTTATCTCAAAAATGGAATAAATCTACAATCAAATGGGTATTTAACAGGAATTGATAGGTTTGGAAATATTATTGAATCAAAAGCAGTCCATATACCATACATTGAGAAAGTTAATCCATATTATGCCAAATATACGGTACGGGTGGGTTCCGATTTCCTTGAATTTGACTTAAAAAAACATATGGCAAATCTGGAATGCTTTTCAGAAAGAAACAAAGACTCGGTTAGAATTATAATTAAAAATCCACGGACTATTCCTTTTAATTACAATATTTACAGGGGAAATTCTGAAATTAAAAGAGGATTAACAACAAGTTTGTCTTATTGTGAAAAAAGTAAAAACAAAAAAACCTATCATCTCTCGCTACAGTATTTATGGGGTGGAGTAATAACTGAAAATAATTATGATATCCCAATTCCTAGTGAAGAATTTAAAATTTCGGTGGAACAACCTTCCATTATTTTTCTAGGGAAAAAGACTCCGATTAAAATTAAAGTTGTTAAATCAAATGGAAAACCAGCCGTTAATGTGAACTTAACAGCTTTCTCTCTTACTGATAAATTCTCATATTCTCTACCAGAAATCGAAACAATAAAACCAAAAATTAAAGGACGGAAACTCATTAATAATTTCAAACTTAATGAAAATCATGCAACCCAATATCTTTGGAAAATGAATTATGATTTTTGGCAGGAAATTTCACATTTCGACTCCATTCCATACTATCAGTTCATTTTCCCAAGAAAAAATGTGTTTACAACGCAATTAGAAAATCCGGAACACTCTACCCAGTTTGCTCCTTTTTATTTCGAAAATGGCGAACCTTATCAAATACATATCATTTATGTTGATAATAGACCGGTTTATTTCAGTTGGGCAAGTCAAAACCGACCCTATTCATTCAAAATCAGCAGCGGAAAACACACTATCCAACTGAGAACCTATAATAAACTTATAACCCTAAAAGATTTTAAATTTGAAATGGGAAAGAAAACTATTCTTAGCTTAAGTGATTCTTGTTCAGATGCCCGTGTAGTGATAAAACCAATGCTTAAAAGACTAGAATATAATGAGAAAGTCCTAGCAACAAAATATACTGCTTCTTACAGGGACTATTTTTCAAATCCCAATGCTTATTTAAACCAAATGGGAGAAGTATTTCCTTTATATCAATCAAAGGGCATGTTAGGTCCAATCTTCGGGAATTATGTAACATTTCATTTACTTGACCAATATGAACTTCGGTTTGAACATGAACCCAATTTTGAATATGATTTTAATAAGGATATTTTAAAAATGCGCTGTACCCAAATGGAAAAAAGAATTCCGGAATACTTAAACCCTACCGGAAAAGTATCATTAACGGATAATCTTTTAACCGAAGAAAAAATAATTACTCAATGGAACCAATTCAAAAAAATACACAAATTTGATAATGTAAAGTATTACGTACCTAATGTTACCCAAAAAGGAAACGGAGTACTCCTGATAAATGATTCTATTCGGTTTTTGTTAGACCAAAATCATCGCAATAACTTACATACCATTATTCAAAGCAAAAATGGCAATGGATTTTATCGGGTTTATCAGGATATTCCAAAACAAATAAACGATTTAAAACCAGGTAATTATCAACTAATTTTATTGCATCTGGATGGTGCGTATTATAAGACCGATTCATTGAGTATACTAGGAAACGGAAAAAATTTTTATCAATTCAACCAATTAGTTTGTGGAAACGAAATTAAGGATAGTAAGTATTTTGAATCACTTATTTGGGATCTTTCCTATTCAAAAACATCAAATGAAAACTCTTCAATTATATCGCGTTCTGGTAACAGTGAGTTTTATGATATTTATACAGGGTCAGGTATGGAAATATCGGGTATTGTTTCATTGAAATCCGAAAATGAACCTTTACCCGGGGTTTCAATAAATATTAAAGGAACAGCTATTGGAACCATTACCGATCAGAATGGTTTTTATAAAATAAAAGTACCTTATGGGGCAACGTTGGTCTTTTCATTTATAGGTTGTGTTCCATTTGAAACCAAAGTCGATTATAACGATGTTATTGATGTTAAATTAGAAGAGGATTTATTAGAGCTTGATGAAGTTATTGTAATTGGTTATGGAATTCAAAGAAAATCTGAAATGACAGGTTCAAGAACTGTGGTTTCAAATAATATAGCAAACCTTCTGCAAGGAACAGTTGCCGGTGCTCAAATTACTGGAAATTCAGGAGCAACAAATTTTATTACCATTCGGGGAATTTCATCGCTTCCATCAAGTGATAAACCTTTGGTTGTAATTGACGGAATTCCCTTCTGGGGTGATTTATCAACTTTGAATCCAAATGATTTTCAGGAATTTAAAATTTTGAAAGATGCAAGTGCAACAGCAATTTACGGAGCTAAAGCAACCAATGGAGTTATTTTAATTCAAACCAAAGCTGGTTCTGTAAAAAACCAGAGCCTCGCCGAGGCGCTTCAGGTTTTTGAACTTCCTAATAATATAAATAGTATTCGTAAAAACTTTTCAGATTACGGGTATTGGCAACCAAAATTGTATACTGATAAAAAGGGCGAAGCTTCGTTTTCGGTCACTTTTCCTGATGATGTGACTCGTTGGAACACATTCGTTATAGCAATGGATGGGAATGATAGATTGGGAATCAATCAGGGTAGTATTCAATCTTTTAAACCTTTATTGGCTGAAATTAAAACTCCACGATTTTTAGTTGAAAGAGATTCAGCCATTGCTATTGGGAAAATATCAAATTATACAGTTGATAGCATTGATTTAAAAACTGAATTTAAAGTGAACGACAGCTTACTTGAGAAATCAATTGTCAAGGTTGGAAAAGCTATTGTTGATTCTATTTTAATTGTTGGTACAGGAAATGATTCTATTTGCATTTCATATTCTCTCGAAACGGGTGAATTAAATTATATTGATGGGGAAAAACGCTACCTGCCAATGGTTAAAAGTGGGGTTGAATTAGCCATAGGAGAATTTTATCAACTGAATAATGATACTACATTTACACTTGAAAACAATAACCGTGAAGCTACTATCCATCTTACAGCAACCAGCGACCAATTAGATTTATTGAAATCGGATATTGCAAGCTTAATTGATTACAAACATGAATGTAACGAGCAGCTTGCTTCAAAATTGAAAGCATTACTGGCTGAAGAAATTATATGCAAATTTATTGGAGATGATTTTAAAAAAACTCACCTGATAAAAAAATTAATCCGGTTACTTACCAAAAATCAAAATGATTATGGGGGTTGGGGTTGGTGGGGAAAATCGGAAACAAGTCTCTGGGTAACCAAACATGTTTTAGAGGCATTAAATAAAGCAACTGAAAATAATTATTCTGTTACCTTCAATAAAGATCTATTAGCAAAAGAATTAACTTGGGAATTGAGCAAATCGAGAGATAATAAGACTAACCTGGATATTTTATTACTTTTAAAAAATCTTAATGTTGTTTATGATTACCAATCATTTTTAGATAGTGTATATTTCAATCCTGATAAAAATTTCAATGCATATGTAAAAATGCAACTACTTAAACAGTTTCAGCGTATTCCAATTTCTCTTGATTCCATTTTACAGTATAAACAGGTTACAATGCTTGGTAATTATTACTTTTCAAGCCCAAATTTTTCTATGTATGATTTTGTAAATGGGAACTCGCAAACCTCACTGTTAATCTACAAATTGCTCAAAAATGACAGCAGTAATCATTCTGAATTATTAAATAAAATGAGAAATTATTTTTTTGAGAATAAAAGAGTATATACTTACAATACTTATGAGTCAGCTAATTTAATTGAAACCATTTTGCCTGACCTGTTAACTAAAGGTGATAAAATTGCAGAAGCATCATTGTTGATTGATGGTGATTTTAAGAAACAGATAAATACTTTTCCCTTCGATACAACTTTAACAAGACTCAATAAAATTCAAGTGACTAAAACAGGTTCATTTCCTGTATACTTTACATCATATAGTAGATATTGGGATATAAATCCAAAATGCAAAGAATCGGATTTCAAAATTGAAAGTCATTTTTCCAATAATAAACTTACTTTGGAAGCAGGAAAAAAAGAATATTTTGTTGTAGAACTTGATGTAAAAAAAGATGCAAAATATCTTATGATTGAAATCCCAATTCCCGCAGGCTGTTCATATAATTCAAAAAACATAAATTTTCGAAATGAATCGCATCGTGAATATTTCAAAGATAAAGTATTAATATATTGTGGATCACTAAAGGCTGGTCACTATAGTTTTTCAATAGACTTGTTACCTCGTTTTTCAGGAAAATATACTTTAAATCCTGCAAAAGTAGAACTCATGTATTTTCCAACTTTTAATGCCAACAACGAACTAAAAAGAGTAATTATAAATTAGTATGGTTTAGTTGAGAAAACATTTGAAATTATCACCCCGACTAACTCTTAAAATTTGGCAGGGTAAATTCTAGAATAATATGAGTAACTTATAGAAATACATATTGATTATAACCGAATAGCATTGATTATTAATTATTTAAACCTGCTCCCAGGGGCGGCTTTTTTTTCCCCTTTCTACATTTTAATAATATGTTTAATTTAGCATTGAATTAAACATAACCAAATAGTACCTTTTATGAAAAACAAACTATTTTTTATAACCACGTTTACCACTCTACTATGTATTAAGGCTTTTTCACAAACCAAAAACGACTGGGTGATTTCCATTCAGGGGAGTACCAGTAAATTGGCTGCATCTGAAGGTACTTCGACTTTATCAATTAGTTCTGGACAAAAGGGTTATGAAATTACACCTTCGTTAGATTATTATTTTAAAGAAGATCTTTTTATGGGCTTTGGAATTGATTTTTCAAAATATGATTTTAGTTCGATAGGTAAAATATATCTTAATAATATTTATCAAGCTTCAACAAGTGACATTAAAACCAAAATAATTAGTCCAAATCTTAGATTTGGATTAAAAAAACCTATTACTGAAAAACTAATTTTTCAGACAATAATTAGTCGCTCCTTACGAACTCAAAATTAGTAAGGATAACTTACAACGGTAGATAAAGTCAAAGTATGTATGGAGAAGTTCTTGTTTTAACTTCTCCATCATCTTTTTTAGGTTCCAACCTGCTGCTGC